>JAABUY010000215.1_pt1 | contig 116123 bp, 102 predicted proteins | sample 5560271 | NCBI WGS metagenome assembly JAABUY01 (sample SAMN10711886, study PRJNA513374) | rock metagenome | isolation source: Antarctica rocks | place: Antarctica: Victoria Land, University Valley | reverse complement strand
GACCCCCACCTCCCCGGCCAATTCCCCCTCTCCGCCAACGACGGCGCCCCCTCCACAAAATGGCAGCCCGCACTCGCACTCCCCGCCTCAACCCTCACAATCACACTACCCGCCCCACCCTTCTATCCGCTCTCAACGCTCTATTTCGATTGGGGACAGAATCCGCCGGTGAATTTTACCGTGTTTTTGCATAATAGTTCTTCGTTTGAAGATGGCACTGCTGTGATCGCAACTGTGCAGACGGCAGTGGAGGTTTCGGCGCCGTATAATAAGACGGAGAGTAGTATGGTTGTACCGTACATGAGTAATACTACGAGTGTGGAATTGGGGAGTGGGGTGTGGAGTGGACGGTTTGCGACGCTGAGGGTGCAGGGGAGTAGGGCGGATGGGGCGGAGAATGCGACGGGGTGTACGGTTGCTGAGTGGGGGGTTCTTGGGATGTAGGGGGGTTGAAGGTTGTGTGATGGGATGGGATGTGTATGGTGTGATGGGGTGTGGGATGTGTTGATATGTAGATATGTAGGATGTGAATCTGATGTTTGTGATTGATATGATCGGATGAGAAAAGTTAGCTGTCATGGCCGGTGCTTGCTGTTGCTGTTGTTGTAGTAGCAAGCGTAGAGTGCGGTTCTCTTGACGGGGTTATGTGAAACGGTAAATCGATGGTATTTTGCGCTTATATTCTATGTGAAGAGTTAAAAAAGGAAGTATGTAGAGGAAACCGTTTCAAAACTTCGTAGATAGATCTCTTCGTCTCCGTTTCCGGCTGCTTACTTTCATTTCTTTTGAATCGTCTTCGAGATGGTCTTTGACAGTCTCCAAGGATTCTTCGCTAAGATTTCCTTCATCAGTCTCAGTCTCAGTGGACTCCTCCTCAAGACTCTCTTCATCCGCCTCAGCTTCAGGCGTCTCCTCTCCAAGACTCTCTCCATCCGCCTCCGGCGACTCCTCCAACGGATGATCGCCCTTCCACGACCCCGCAAACAGATGCTGCACCAACGCCGCCTCATCGTCTATATTCCCCGCATTGCTATGCGGCAGCCCCGCGCCAAAACTCGTAATCGGCAAGATCAACACGTCGCCAAACAGCCTCGGTTCCGTCATCCCCGTCAAATTCGCACTTGTGATTGTGGAGTTTGCGATCTGGCTCAATCCGGCGTAGATACTTTCAGCGAAGACGCCGGGGCCGGTCGTGTCCATGACGTCCATGTAGTTGGCTTCGACGCCGGCTATGGTTGTGTTTTGGGACTCGGCTAGGATGTGTAGTTGGGTCAGGACGCGGTCGATGATCGATTCGATCATGAAATGGCCTGGTTTGGCGGCCATGGTCCATGTGGCGAATTGAACCGGATGGCTGAATCCGGGGATGATGTCGCCGCCTAGGGCGTCGCCTTCGATGCCGAGGATCAGGCCGACGTCGGCTCTGTTGTATTTGGGGGGGATCCAGGAAGAGATGGGTTGGAGGCAGATGGTGTCGAGGTCTGTGTAGATGCCGCCGTCGTGGAGGACGACCAGATATCGGACCAAGTCTGCGCGGAGCACGGGGTCTTGGAGGGCGAGGAAGTCGTCGACGAGGGCGGGGCGGTGGGCGTAGTTTTCGCGGACGTAGGTGAGGCCGCGGGCGGCGGTTATGAGGGTGTAGATGTGGGAGGGGTTCTTGTCCATCCAGGTCTGGATGGACATTTGGGTGTCTGGGGTGAGGGTTGGGAGGTTGTCGCGTGCCGTTTGCCAGATCCTGTGGGGGAAGTTGGGGGTGGAGGCATTTTGGGGGGAGGTGGTGTTTTGGTGGGAGGGAGCGAGGGGGGTTTGGCGGAGGATGGAGAAGCGGTCGCGGGCGGAGGAGAGGAGGGGGAACCAGCAGTAGAAGGTTATGGCGACGCAGTAGAAGAGCAGGAGGTAGGTCAGGTAGCGACGGTGCAGGGACTGCGAATCAATCATGTTGGAGAGGATAAAGAGAGTGAGATGACAACATATATGTATAGAGAGTCTTGAACATTGTGAATGTGTGGGATCTGGCTACTTGACCTCTTATGATGTGAGATTGGCATGAAACGAAGGCTGACGCCTTCGGGATTGGTGGGAGCGGCGCGTGAAACCGTCGAGGAATGGCTGTGAATCCTCCGCAGTGCCCATTGGACGAGGTTAGCATGCCATCACTCAGCCTTAATACCATTGAGAACACTTGGGTCAGCGCATGAGTTGCGATGCAATACGGTGGATGCTTTGCCCTGCATTGCTCCTGTTTCATCGCGTCCTCGTCGAAAGCTGTTGGTGGAGAGTACCTTGTTCTATAAATAGATCTGTCAGAGAGCTGTTCGCTAGTTTCCTGCCAGTTGATTGGTTCCCTTAGTCGCACGGGCGTTAATAGCCCAATTCAAACGCCGCACTTATATTTCCAAACGTCCAGTAATGTCAACGATCATTTGCCATGCCGACCGAACTTGAGGAGGTCTGCTCACCTTGTCATAATTGTTGCGCAAGCTTGACTGACACCCTACAGCTCGTTGGGTTCCTCCATCATGGAAATACCCAAATTCGACAAATCGGTACGCCTCGGACCCTCAGCCAGCGCTCCAGTCATGAAACAATGATACTCATGGATTCTCAGCAACCGAGAATCTGGTGCCATTCTCGAAGGCGCAACCGGAGATCTTCAAAGTCGATCAGCTGAAGCCGGTCAAGGATTTGAAGTTGCTCATCAGAGACTATCTCGTGAGTTGGCCCATCGCAAATAACGTCAATGTATATGAAACGCAGACGGCTTGCGGCTTTGACGAGCAATTGTAGAGACTTGCAAAGAAACCACAGCTGATTTCAGGGCACCAGCCGATAGCGAAGAATGCCTTGACAATCCTCATCAATATATCTCGAGATGGAGATGTGCTCAAGCTTTTGGCCGAAGACGATGCTTTCCTTGAGACGATACTAGGACGTGTAACAGTATGTCAGTCAACCTTGTGATCATCCAATTTAGATCGCATGGCTGATGAAGCTTAGAGTCCAAAGGAGCCAACCGCGGATGACCTCTCAATGCTGCTGGCCAACCTCTCCAAATCCCCTGCATTCGAGCGTCTAATCGTGCTCGAAAGATCTAAAGTGGCGGATCTTACACCCTCGAAGCGGGCTATAACGCAATTGATCGAGCTATTCAATCGTGGCGCCGACAAAAGGTGGAACAAAGACGCTACGTACGACTATCTGGCTTATATGTTTGCAGACCTAGCGAAGGTGTGAAAGTACCCCTTCTACTATAGATCCCAGAACCCTAATTAATGCATTCTCTCTTCAGTTTCCCACGTTCGTCACATACCTTACCACACCTCCGCCACATAACCCTCTTGATCCCCTAACCCTTTTCCTCCCGCATACAACCCACGCCTCCGCCGTCCGCCGTCTTGGCACCGCTTCCCTACTCAAGAACATCGCCTTCTCCCACGCCGATATCCCTTACCTTCTTCAGCCCGCGCACTCCATGCTCCCGCCCCTCTTACTTCCGCTGTGCAGCTCAAATCAAGAAGGCCTGAGCGAGGAGGAAATGGACTGTCTACCGGAGGAGTGCCAATATTTGACAGAGGAACGTCAGCAGGAGCGAGATCCGAAAGTTTTGAAGATCCATCTGGAGACGCTGTGGCTGTTAGCTACTCGGGGTGGAGTGGAGGGAAGACGGCTGGTCAAAGACGGAGGGACATATCCTGTAATACGCGAATTGCACCTGCAAATAGACGATGATGGCGTGAGAAGAGGCTGTGAGAGAATCGTCGATGTCATTATGGACGACGCAGTCCCGGGTGGAAGCCATGAGGACGTCAACGGAAGCGCAAAGCACGGCGCTATTGGAACTGGGGATCCCCAAGAAGGAGGCAAAATGATCACGCAAGCGGATGTCGAGGACGAAGATAACGCCATCGTACCTATATTCTAAATCTCCAACGAAATGCACCCCTTGCTAATGAATTTACGCGATTCCATGCTCCTCATCCATCACACCCACATCCAAGTCCTCAAATGACCACCTTCCCCTCCTCCCCACCATCACAAAGCGTATCCCTATCCCCATCCCATTCTTCCCCCTCCCCATCCACACCACCCTCCAACGGCTCCAACTCGGTCTGCTCAGTCCATCCCACTCTTCTTCCCTTCCTGGCAGCATACCACTTCCTCCCCTCTCGATAATACATTGGTGAATAGAGCCACATGAACCTGACGAGAAAGAACGTTCCGGCGAGGATGCTGACTATGATGGCCATGACGCAGATCAGGAAAAGCATGCCCTTTATCATGAGCCAGGCGAGTCCGAAGGAGGGGAAAGAGGGAGGGTCATTGCTGGAGAAGCTGCTGTAGTTTGGTGCCATGGTTTCAAGGGGGAGGATGGTGGAGGGGCTTGGTGGATGGTTTTGGGTGGGGGGGTGGAGGAGAGAGAGGGGGGAGGAGGGAGGGAGGGTGTGGTATTTGAGGCATTTGAGCGTGAAGGATCCTCCTTTGCGGCGTCATGCCTGTGGGAAGGGAGGATTGCCTAGCTGTTGTTGCCGTGAGGGAGCAGTAGGATTATGAGGATGAGGCTGAGCTGGGGCTTGGCGAGGCCGAGGTTTTGCCAGAAGCACGCTAATTTAGCTGCATATGGATCTCCCTTCGATCTCCTACGGAGTACGGAACCCACAATATCTCGAGTATCTCGTCTTATGGCCTGGTGAGGACAGGTGGGTCTCCAGCTAGTCCGTGCCATTGTTTTAACTCGAACGATTTTCGATGGGGGACTGGATGCAAGGATTCTACTCATGTGGTTACCGATCGCGCACATGAGACTGATGACAAGCACACTCCGTTCTTCCCTGCCGAATGACCCCAAGAAGCCCATCTCGCAATTTAATCCAAGCAGAGGAATTCTGTGATAGTCTGGAACTAATTGACTGGACCACGGACTCCTTGGGCTGCAAAAATGACTTTGGAGACGACGTTCAGCCAGGCACTGGCGTGTCATTGCTTCGGGATCATCGTCTTGGGGACGACCACGATTCAGCGGAGCAGGATAGAGAAGCTAGGTCTGGATTGTTGCAGCAGGTAATCACATTCATGTCTACGAAGGCACTCCTTGGAGGATCTAGTGCAGCCGAGGGATCGACTTCATATGGGGCTTTACTACGTCGAGCGCCAGGGTCAAGTTCAGAGACTTTCCTGTCAAATGTCTCTGAGACTGCTGCCAATGATGTCCGCAAGAGGGACACACGGAAAGACACGAACGTTGATCGTGTCACATCATCCGCAAGCTTTGGGTCCAAGCGACGTAGAAACCATGGTGCGTCCCATTCGAAGAACAGAGTCCGGAGGGCAAGTCTGGGAAGCTCTAGTTCAATGTTGACTGCCGAGTCCGGCCATCCTGCTGGACAAGGAGGCCACATTGGCGGTCGCTTACCTTTATTTACAAGCAACGACGAGGATGAGGACGACGAGGTAATCAGCATCGACGATGATGGGAGACCTGATCCTTCGGATAATCTACTGGATCCCCAAGTACGAGCTTCAGTAGCTGCCACTGATGATACCTCGGCTTCTATCAATACGCCTCGAATGTGGATATTATCTCTACTGTGCGCATTTCTAGGCTCAGCGACCAATCTATTCTTTTCCCTTCGCTATCCTAGTGTTGCCATCACTCCAGTCATTGCGCTGGTTGTTGTACATCCCCTGGGCAGGCTGTGGGATAGGTCATTGAAGCGTACGAACGACCCTGCAGAGGTCTTCGAAGATGGTGTCTTGATTCAACGAGCTAAAGCACAGAGTTCTACTGCCAGCTTCTCAAGTGGGCAAAGATTTAGACTTTGGCTTGCTCAAGGAAATTGGAATGGAAAAGAGCATGCCTGTGTATACATCAGTAGTAATGTATCTTTTGGATTTGCGTTTGCCACTGATGTTATCGTTGAGCAATCTAAATTCTATGGTCAAGATCCGAGCATCATATATCAACTTCTGCTTACCATTTCTACTCAGATCCTCGGCTACTCTTTTGCTGGTCTCACACGCAGATATCTCGTTAGACCACCTAGCATGATCTGGCCTGGTACGCTTATGTCTACAGCTATGTTCACTACGATGCACAGCTCTGAAAATAAATCTGCCAATGGGTGGCTCATCTCGAGATGGAAGTTTTTCTTACTGGTTTGGACTGGGGCATTTGCTTGGTATTTTCTGCCCGGGCTTCTGATGCCTGCATTGAGCTATTTCAGCATTGTCACTTGGTTTGCTCCCAAGAATGTTGTTGTCTCGAATTTGGTATATCATCCCACGTTTGATATTCAGCCCGTTGCTGACGAGCCTAGTTCGGCGTCACGTCTGGCCTAGGACTTTCTCCAATGACCTTCGATTGGGCCCAAATCGCCTATATCGGATCGCCGCTCCTCACACCTTTCTGGGCGGCGGCCAATGTCGTTGGGGGCCTCGTGGTCGTGATGTGGATCATTGCACCCATAATGTGTTTGTCTCTCTCATTCGCATTCCCAGGACCTCATTTGACTCTATACAGACTATCGTAATACTCTGTATTCTTCGTTCATGCCTATCATCTCCTCTTCGGTCTTCGATGACACAGGCAAACCCTACGACGTTAGCAGAATACTCACCCCAGATTACCGTTTTGATCACGAAGCATACAGCAAGTACAGCAAGGTCTACCTGCCCATTACTTACGCTCTATCGTACGCCGTGCAATTTGCTAGTCTTTCCGCCTTGGTCACCCACACCGTCTGCTGGCATGGTCGTGACATCTTGCAACAATCACAACGATCCTTTGCTCACGAGCGTGGCGAGGGTAAGTTGGAGTATCAACGATGCGCGCAAGAAGACAGCCGTGGTAGTGGTTTGGGCTCTGAAAGCAGCAGTAAGACTGCTATTTCGATGGCAGAGCCAGATCTGAGTGCCAACATGTTTAATGAGGATATCCATTCCCGGCTAATGCGCCGATACGAGGACGCACCCATGAGCTGGTATCTCGGAACCTTCGTGGCCATGCTAGTCATTGGTATATTTGTTGTAGAATACTATCCAGTTTACCTGCCTTGGTATGGCCTACTTCTTGCGCTCAGCATCACGGCTGTCATGTTCATCCCTGTCGGCATCGTCATGGCAATAACAAACCAGCATAGTAGCCTCTATCTCATCTGTCAACTCATCTGTGGTTATGTATTTCCAGGGAGACCAGTTGCAAATATGGTTAGCACTCCCCCAAAATGTCGGTCGAGACCGCCGAGACTGACCTCGTAGGTATTCGTCACATATTGCTACATCAGCTCAGCGCAAGGTATCAAGTTCTCCTCAGACCTTAAATTGGGCCACTATATGAAAATACCTCCAAAGCTCCTTTTCAAGGTCCAAATGGCCGCCACCCTCGTCTCCAGCGTCACCCAGATTGGGGTATTGAACTGGATGTTCAATTACATACCAAACATCTGCACCCCAGAGGCTATCAATGGTTTCAGCTGCCCCTTAGCTCGCGTACACTTCAACGGCAGTATTCTGTGGGGTGTCGTTGGACCGCAGCGCTTCTTTGGGGAGGGCGCTCTGTATCGGCCACTGGTCTGGGCGTTTCTTGTTGGGTTCGTGGCTCCGATTATTGTATGGCTGATCGGACGCAAGACTTCAAGTGGAAGTGTGTGGAGGAAGATTAATCTGCCGGTCCTATTCGGTAGCCTGAGCTGGATACCACCTGCTGTGAGTCCGCCGTCCTTTGCCTTACTTGCTCCCACGATGACTCCCGCACATCCGTCTCACCTGTTTTATCCCGCATACTGACGCTCTGATCATCTAGACTGGATTAAACTTCTCAGTCTGGGCCCTCGTATGCTATCTCTTCAACTCGTACCTCCGCCGCCGTGCTCCAGCCTGGTGGGGCAAATACACCATGACGCTCTCCGCAGCGCTCGACTCGGGCCTCGCCTTCGGCGTCGTCGTGGTATTCTTCTGTTTTCTGTACCCCGGATGGGATTGGCTTGACAATTTACAGTGGTGGGGAACTAGAGTTTATAAAGAGGTGAGTAGTCTCCCATGCATGTAACGACAAGAAGAGATTGAAGCTCATGTTCTGAGTGCAGGGCTGCGATTGGAAGGCGTGTCCTTACAAGGTTCTTGCGCCTGGCGAGCATTTCGGTTGAGGAAGATTCGGGTTTCTGGGATCGCGCTTTTGGGACTGGGATGGATGGATCCATGAAGGACTATCACCTGTATAAAGCACATGCAATGTGGAAACATAATGCTAACTTCAAACCTCAACGCAATCGCCAAGCTCTTCTTTGTCGTCCATGGGTGGCATGCATGCATTGCTTTCGTCTATCTGCACTACCGTCCCACATCTGACGCTAAAAGTAACGCGGCAAATTGCAAAAACTACCACACTTTCCTGGGAAAATTGCAAACCTACTACACCCCAAATGCAGGAATACCACACTCACATCACATGGTGGACGACCAAAGGTCCCCAATCTCTAGGGGCATCAAGCCCCCCTGCATCACGCTCCCGCCCGTACACAGCAGCCCCCCAAACATCAGCCCCCTAAACATCCCAAACATCATCCCCCCGCACGACAGCCTCCATAGGCAAGAGCCCCCTAGACCTCCCAGATATCGATGGCCATGAAGCATCAATGATAGATACTCCAAGCGTTTCAAAGTATGATTTCCTAGGGGTGGACCTTTGGTACGTACTTTACCATGTGAGTGTGGTATTTTTTGCAATTTATCGAAAGTGACGTACTTAATATGACTTGGGCCCCAAGCTTTTACACAGAAACTCAGGTTGAGGCTACGCTGTGTTGTTTCTTGTATCAGATCAATATCTAGTACATCTGCTGTGGTTTTCGGGAATCTAATATTTGGGGTTTCATGACGTGCATCGTTCGCTTCTCTGCGCGATGGTGCCGACGGCGGTAGGAGCCCTTATTGCTTGCTCGACAGCTTATTGTGATGTTAGGTTGGTGTGGCTTCCTTTTCGGAGCTCGGCGTTATTAGTTTCGAATAGCTTGTTGAGGAGCTGGTAGGATTGACTGCTCACGGCGGATGAGAATGAACACTAGTAATAGACTGAGCAACTTGTCAGCCTACTAGCCCGTTGGTATCAGAGCCGTCTCTTTCTGATTTCCCTTATATCGATGACTTTCCGTACTACAATCTTCTCCTCAGCAACTACCTCCACCTGTACCATCACTCGCGTAGCCGGCCCGGCTCAGCTAGCAACGAGCACTTGTAGACCATCCTTCACAGCTAAATTCTACTCCTATAGTACGGTCGATAGCGGCTAGAAAGGCTATGGAACCTAAGAAGATAAAGAGGTGAGAGTCGCAAGGCGAAATAAGATAGGGCGGACGCAGATCGAGGCCTGGGAGAAGCGTGTAGCCGATAAGGAGGTGAGTACGAGAAGAAGGAGGCGAAGTTGATGGAGTCTAGGAAGGAGGATGTAAGCTGGTTAGCTGATAAGTTGTTCAATTCGTTGTTGTAGGTAGGAGTGGGCGGTATGTTGGAACAAGACGTTTTCCAGGCGCGCGCACGTAATTGTTCCGTCGCATATGCGTATGGTAACAGCGCCAGCGACAGCGACAGGAAGATAAGTAAGCACATGAGTGTATAGCCTCATGTTGACAAAAGCCAAGTAGGCGCAGCCACCCCGTAACCGTGGCAATTGTGGCTAAGGGGACTGTCCCGAATTCGTCGAAGTCAAAGGTTCCTGGAACTGCTCTCCCAATTCACCTTCGTAATCTATCCAGTGTGAAGCGAACCACACAGGTGATAAGTCCATGTAGACTTCGCCTTGCATTTGTGCTTGGACCCGGCGAATGGAACGTGCAGTGTGAGCGCAATGTTCGTAACCGTGTTTTTCGGCAGCGGCGATGTGCTCATCTGCCCATGTGTCCTGGCTGTCACAAAACCCTCCAGCCTCAGCGAACACTTTTCTGCACGTTTCACTTATACACCGGTCGATCGTTGGCATCGTCGTCTTCTCTCCATGGGCGGCAAAGTCCTCTCGCTTTTCCAAGTCGATGACGAAGCGAACGGCGTCTGGTAGAGGTACCCGGATCACGTCGACGTTCGGTTCGCCGTCAAAGTCGATCCTGTCTAAAGGAAGAGCCTTACTGTGCAGGCTCTCGAAGGAGATGGGAGCGCTCAATTGGTCTTCTGCTCCGGTACGAGCGATTATTATGCTTTGAAAATGTGCAATGTCTTGAAGTCTGATATAGCGATCGGGTCTCCTGAACTCTGCCATGCGGTCTCGTAGCTCATTGCGATCGACCATTAAGATCAACGCCTTATAGAGCGGGTGAATTCTGTAATTGCCAGCTCTCAGTCGCGGAATAAAGGTGGGAGAAGATCCCTCTTGGTCAACCTCGTACAGGATGCTCTTCGCCTTTTCGAGTAGAGGAATATGTGCCTCGACAACTCCGCGTATTGTTGCCGGACCACGCTCCGTCACTCGGACCGGATTGGCTAAAGAATGCCCAAACTCAATATTAGGCTGAGAATCATATTGCCTGTACCACTCGCCGAAAATGGTCGCAAAGACATACGTGGGTGTGATAAACCTTTCACCGCACGCAACCTCTTGAATACCTTGAAGCCAATAGAATGCGGACGGTCTATTGCAGAAGAAAGTCGCTTTCCTTGGAGAATCTATATTGCTTAGGTCGCTATCGAGAAGGATCTTTTCGGAATCCACCCTCGCCCAATTTGTATGGGTCCAGAACCGAAATTCATTCAGCCGATCTGAATACCACTGCTTTCGAAGATCTAGGCGTATCATTTCTCGAAGACCGTTAGAGATTGGTTCCGGCGTGACCAAGCACCTCCAGTAATCCCAGGCGTCTCTAGATGAGCGACTGGTCGCTATAGGATGATCACATTGGTTGCTTGAGATGTCTGAGGAATCCATGGCATCAAGGGTAGGAGTATTGGGCACACGCGCTCAAGATGTGATAGGACAGTAATCGAGACTTTGACGTAGACGGGCTGACCTTTGATGTGTCGACAATTTCTTAGGCCGAATCTATTTATTTAAATATAAATTGATGAGTCACAGAAAGATTGAGCTAGCGTTACTTACTGTATGACTAGATTAGCGTCTTCGTTTTGTAAAGTTAACCGAGAGTACAGACCGCCTGGCAATACAACATAAGCCGATTTCACACGCACATTTCTATGTCGAGTCGCATTCGCTATGAGATCGCTTAGTCATGCTCCTATTGTCCGGAAAGCAAGTAAAAAACGTTGTGCACATCGCTTGCAGGCTTGTGGGAACCGATGTACCGAGAGATTTGGGAAGGAACACTTTTCGCGTTTGTGTTTGATTTGCTTGTTTTCCTCTTCCTGCTTTCTTGTCTTTGCTTATGTCTTGGAGGATACCGCCCTGCTTGGCTACCACTCGTGACGAGTGAGTGGCATCCCAGAGGCACCGCGTGGAGGTGCAGGGTCGGATTTTTGCCTCCGAGAACGATGGTGAGTGGTAGTGTGACCGCTACCCCTAAACACCCGGGGAACAATCCGTCCTCAAGCTGCTTCGCATGGGCTAACCGCCAAACCCCCGGTCTGTTACAGGCCGCCGTACGTCCGAAGACCGCCTTCGCCTTTACGGTTTTGTATGCTCGCAGCTCTCGAGAGAGTTCTGGTGGTAGGATGCTCATCGGCACCGAAGACGGGGTCCGTCTCCCGCTCCAGCGCCATTAAGGAATAGGTATTGCTGTGACCGGCAATCCTATGTTTCTAATGCCTTGTCGTCCGACTGGACACCGCGTTTGCTGGACAAGAGAATCATGAAGGTCTGGCTCGGGAGATCAATCTCGGCCGGCGTTTCCTTTCTCAAGACCACGACTCGTTCGACCGTCCGAAAGAAAGCCGAGAGCCTCTTTGTGTTCGATGAGCATTCTCATCGAGCTGGCGCCATTAACGCTTCCCAGCAACGCATAGAAGCCCTGGTACACCATCGGTGTACTCGAAGTGGGTCGACTCTTCTCTTGTGCATGATGAGTGCAGCAGGGTCTCCTTGATGACCCTCCTAGAGGCGTCGTTGACGACAACAAGGCGGACGATGACCCGCAATTTTGACACTGGGATCGACTGGCGATGCGCAACCCGGCACCAGCTCTGCCAAATGATCTCCGATGGAAAGAGTCTCTCGTCATCTGGGGCCTTATCCTTCGGCTTGTCGTTCATATTGGCGATGACGACCCCATTCCTCGCGTCAAACCAATTCAAATAGATGGGGTCTGCCCCTTTCATGACCACTGGCACGGCCTCGACATACTCGACAATTCCAAATTGGGCCAGGGCATCGGTCATCTCTTGTGGCACATGTCGCCGAAGTTTGTTTTCCTCCAGCAAATAGGAGGAGTCCAGGGACGGAAAAGCCGGATTTGTGGCTTCTGAGGAGTTCAATTTGTCAACCAACGACCTGCCCTTGTCACAGGCGGCCAGGTATTTCGTACTCGAGAGCATGTTGCGACTGTGAAGATTGAAGCGTAAAACATTTTCTACGAGATTGACTATAGCATGAACGTATCTTTGTTTGGGGCGTGCCTTCCTCGACTGCATCAATCTAAAATTTCTTCGCATTGGATCTTAATCACGGCTTTACATTTCTCGTAGAATTCGGGTTTCTGGCTTTTGTCCAAAACCAACGATAATATAGCCCTCGTGACCAGGGATCTCGAGACATGGCGAGTGGTACGTTCGTCTCCATCCCGTCCGGTGTCGCCGACATCATCAGTTACAAAAGTCGAAAACGTATGAAGCTATACGCACTCGGACTATGTTATATATATATATATATATATATATATGAAGTATGAAGGGTGCTGGCTGGGAAGGGACGTTAACTAGTATTTTCCTGAACAGTCACTTCTTCCTCGAAGGCATTGCGATGTGAATGCGTGGCCAAACCTGGCAGGCTTGGATCAATGGTTTCACTTGCGAGGCTTTGTTGATTAATGATCAAACAGTAGAATGAGGCTATTGAGAATTTGCAAGAGTTCGGAAAGAGAACGAGACACGGGTTAAATTCTGGAGACGAATGAACCGGAGATATAGATGGTATGATTGAGTAAAGGCATGTGTAAGGCTTCAATACCAGGATTTCATGTCATTCCAACCCGAAGTTCTCGCACAACCTCAATCTGATACCCAAGACTCCTCGCAAATTCAAAACCCTATATCCAAATGTCAATTTGACACGATTTGTGCACCTACACAGCTCTAAGACCCTTCGGTGATTGGGAAGGAACATCACACCGGGTACTCCTCATTGCGTCAGGATCCTTTGCCAGTGAAGCTCCACAATTCTCTCCTAAGACACGCAAGATGGTCAAAGGATACGGTTCTCAGCGTAGATTTATCTGGTTAAACTACTGTGGTACAGTCATTCGGGCAAACACTGTCTGTTCTATTGAAAAGGCCCAGCTCATGCACCTCCTTGATGTGCTGAAAATGAATGAGATCAGTGTCATTGCAGTCCCGGCTGTAATATGGCTGCTTCCAATTCTCTTTTTTCGCCTAAGTCGTTGCTCCTACGTTGACTGACCTGCGGCGTTCCTGCTCAGTGGCAAGGATCTTAGCTTTAAGGTCTTCCAATGCATGACCCCGGCCTTCAAGATCTAGTATATACCAATCTTTACCGTCGCAGTATTTCGGGTATGCGTTGAGCGCACCTTGCTTCCAATCATGGGTAACCAGATTGCGGAAAAGTACAACGTCACCAATCGATGGGATACAGTCTACAGGATCGACAAAGATACTGATCGTGATTGGTGTATTCGTACTGCCGTCTATTATTCGGATGTCGCGTTTGAGTGGTAAGTGAGCGGGCTTCACAGTCGAATCATCGACGGACTCGACCATAGCCAAAACATCCACCACTTTGTTGCGAGAACGATTCACTCCCGTCACGGAAGCTAGTGTGTATAGTCGAAGAGGACGCTCAATTGGCTGAAGGGGAGTACCTGCTGCCTTTGCCTTACGAGCCCAAGGGGATTCTGTCTGACGCAAGGCAGCAGTTGTAAGATCTCCACCGGAAGTATGATCGCATTGGTTCTGATTTTGTAATTTACTTGACGGTGAGCGCATTCCAGTGTCGTTCTCAGGCTCCGTCGTAGAGGCAATAAAGGTTCGCTTTCTCTTTGTCCCAACCACTTGGAAATGGAACATATTCTCGGCATTGTCAGAGTTCGGGACTATCTGTGCTTGGAGACTCGACGGAGTGCCAATAGATTGGCGCTCACACGCATCAGCTTTCTCTGTATCACTCCTATCGGATATTGACAAGGCTCTAATGGCGTCGTTGCCAGATGCAAGAACAGAGATATGAGAGTGAATAGTGTCAGATTGCTCAGGGTCGCACTTTTGCTGCTGTTCATCACTTAAAATTGAGCTTCCTCGTGCTTGCTGGTCCGAGGTACTTGTGGATTGGCTATCAGCATTGGTAGATTCGTATCGTCGTTCTTCACCTATGACATAGAAATCTAGAATAGCAATGTACCTTTGTACCAGACTGTAAGCTATTGCCTGTTGGAAAAGCGTATACATGACGTACTGAATGTTCCCAACACCCTTGACACGTGGGGCAGTAGCCAGTCGATACTCCTTCAGAACGATATATGAGCCCTCACGGAGATCACCTCTGCTGATCTCCTTATGAAGACTGCGTTTGAGTACAGCTATCATGTATCAGACTCAGTATGCTATTGGTTCGGATACGATCAACGAGGCTGGCTACCCTGTATACCCTTTTCTCGATCGGTCAGGTAAAGACGGTACGCTTCAACATTCTCAGAGTCATTCGCAGAGGATATCCTGGCAATGATGATCTTGTCTACCAGGAGCACGATATTAGGGAAGCAGAATTGAGTCCGAACTAGCTCCTGAATGATTGGCTTTATGGTCGTGCTTCCGTTGTCCTTTGAGGCTGTATTCGCGTCGGCCATGCCTGCTAGTAGACATATGCGAGGATAGGTCTCTGCTTGAGGTGTAATAAGACATGTCTATCAGGACTCTAGTAGTTTGCAGGCGATTAATGTACGATATAGATATTATGTCACCTTGTTACATCGGACTGACACACCGGGAAGGAGTGAGGTTGCTTGAATGGCTAATCTTCGCGTACGGGTAGTGCGGGTCGACATACTAAGGCTAGATCTGTTCTGGAGCCGCTGATGGACTTCTTTGTTTGTTACAGTAACTTACTCAGTCCTATGAAAAAGGCTTTTAGTGCCTAAAATTACGATTTGTTCGTGGGGATATCACTTTGCTGCGTGAAATAAGATGAGGCTTAGACTAGACGTAGCCAAGATTGGATTAGATGGGCGTGGCGGCATGGAATAATTGGGATTATTTTCACACTTTTGACATGACTCCGAAATACCCACATCTTTCGTGCACAACGTATAAGCTTATAATTTGTGGAGACCCAAGCGTGATCCCACCGCAGTGAGCCGTGGTTTCTCTGCAACATGGTGCAATTAGCCGGATCCGGGATTGTGATCATTCAGGTCGAGATTGATCGTATCGCTTAGGTATAGTATGCCAGGATTTGTCGCTCTATCCCGTGGCAATTACATAGGCCAGTCTCTTGAAGACTCTGTAACGAAAATTGGGCTTTGGCAGTCGTCCATGGAGTATTCCAGGCCCTCGTTAGGAGAATGTTGGGAGGATTTCATAATAGAGTTGAGTGTATTGAACAGTCTTAACCGATTTATTGTGGACCAATACCCCTGTATTAGTGCAGAGGCTGCGGTGGCTCAGGCTTAGGAGCCTCATTGGTAATAGGCGCTTCTGTCTTCGACATAGCGGAAAGTAAAGATACAGCGGTGAGGTACGAATGTTGTTGGGGGTAAGTCGACTCATCCCAAGAGGGCTGGGGTAGCTCAATTCTCGGAGTCTTACCGGCAAGGACCTGCTTCCGTCTTCGATATAGCAGAAAGCAAAGACGGAGCGGTGTGGTGTGAACGTTCAATGGGCGTGGACTCATTCACATCTCACCCCTGGGCTGGACTCACTTTCACCCCTGTACTGGCGTAGAGGCTGAGGTAGCTTAGGCCAAGGAGTATTAAAAGGGACTAGGTGGTTCCGTCTTCGACATAGCGGAAAGCAAAGCCTTGACGGCGAGGTATGACTGTCCAGAGGGCGTCGAATAGCGTGAAGCCGAAGACTCCCAACGACGGCTTCCATCGGCGGTCACCTTTGACTTGGATATAGTCTTTCTTGCCATCTTGGCAGCAGCATGAAGTACGAGCAGTCTGCACTCCAGCTTCTTTTTTCTCCCAAGACTCTGACAGACTCACTTACATTTGGTAACTTACTAGTATAAATATACTGACCTCAAATTGTAACTACTGATATTTCTTGACATCGTGCTCATCAAGTCACCGCAGCATCAAGACATATACGTAACACGAACAGCAACCTAACAGAGATATCTTACCCTTATCCCAAAGTCAACATGGCACTGACTCACATCATGGGGATTAACGTCATCGTCGATCTTGCTCTGCTCATGCAGACGGAGGACAAGTACATTAGGCTCCTCAGCGAGCAGATACTCAACCGACGGGCTGCCGGAGATTTTGGCGAGGCCCAAAGGTTGGAAAATCTCCAGCTAGAACACGCTCGCTTCAAGCTGGAGATGAAAGTCGAAGCCTTTGATCCCTACATACGGAACGCCTACCAGCGTGAACGGGAAATCAAAGAGGGAAGGGAAAGGGAGATGAGACGCGGTACCATGGCCAGGCCTGGCTCTTCGCAGACACCTTGGGCAGGTCAGTCCCAGAATGTCTGGCAGGGGGTCCCCGCCTCGCGGGACGTGAATGGCTCGGCATCCATTGCCAATATGGGTGGGTACGGTGTTGGATGGGGAGGCCCGACATTGGCGGCCGCAGTCAAGCCCACCTCGGACGTCAGCAAGAACGGGCCAAGTGTGGCAGGAAGTCCACACTCGGACAGGCAGTTGAACCCGGAAGCGAAGGCGTTTCAACCGGGGCCTTCTCTGCCCGCATTGGTCGCAGCTCCAGAGGAAGCATCGCGACAATCCTCAAAACAACCTTCCGCGACGCAGGCAACCCCCGAGGACATACCCTCCAAAGTCGGGGTAAAGAAAGATTCGGGATACGGTTCATCTTCAGTGTCTCCTACAGACACCCGGTCTGCGATTAGTCAGGAGATTCCTGTAGCGACGTGGGTGAGAGAAATCCGGGATATCTTTGTCGAAGAGCAGCAGCAGCCAGCTGCAGCCCAGAAGATACAGATCACCAGCAGGCCAAGATTCATGTCTGAATGGGGATTTGGGCCTCTAGATGACATCCCGATAGAGCCAGGATGGATGCCGCGTATACTCCGGGAACACCGTGCCGAACGCTTCGGGAGGTTATTGAGAGAGTCGGAGGAGTGGCACGACAGATTGGAGGAGGTGAGGCGTGTTGACGAATGCTGCCATTGAGAGGATTTAGATTCATCGAGGTAGAACTCGAGTTCCCCAATGGCGAGAGCTTCACTCCATGGTGCGCAGGCTCCTGGTAGTGTTGTCCAGGTTCGATTCTACCTCGGACGGCCTCTTTCACAGCAGGATTCTGTTGATTGATAGCGCTCCAAGCAAGTCGGCTCCACCAGATCATCAGATACATCCTTGGCACACGTGCCGGCTCGAGATTGGAGGCATGGCTACTGGCCCCAGTATAGGTGCGCATTAAGCGTGACAGCCACGCGTACACCCTCCACGACATTATCAAGCGCTTCAATCTCAGACATTTGGTATGTCACGCTTTCGGCATTGTCAAAAGAAGCTTGTCCTAGGACATTGGCACGCAGTATACTCGGTCCATCGTGGTGACGTCTCGGTTCGAATTTGAAGGTTTTGCCGAGATAAGAGCTGTATGGCTCAGGAGTTTGGTATCTAGAGCGAGCTTTGCTGTTACATTCGTTTTTTTTTTTATTGGCCTCCATTGGACGAGTTGGTGCTCGATTGAGCTTGGATAACGTATAGTATACTAGGTGGATTTCTATCTGACTTTCTGTCCGCTGCGTTAAGAGATTATTGGAAATCTTTAATTGCTGAAGGAAAAGTCATGAACGCGGTCCTCTATCTGCGCTTCCATGTCCTCGTATGTGAAAATGCTGTAATTCCCAAAACCAGGCAAATGTACGTAAGTGATGGTCGTATACGTAGTCTCGCCAGCATATTCTTCCTATTCAGAGATTCACGGCATTAGCATCGCAGCGCTTGCAGAGAGACGATGGATTTCCAATCCCTTATTCAGCTAGAGCGTGAGTGGTTGAGATCCACCACTGAGCTCTGACTGCCAGGCGTCCCCCAATCACATTGGCTTGGATGACTTCTGGGTACCCTTTTCCAAGCTCTGATATTAAATTCCAGTAATGTCTCCAACCAGTCAAGAGATCGGTAGAGGTAAGTAAACCTCGCCTTCCCATGTCCTTCAATGATCGTCGAAGGCCGTCCTTCATCCCATGTGAGGAGCATCTGCGTCATGCTTGGTGGTAGGCACAGCACTTGGGGAATCTTCATCCTTGTGTCTCGCCGTCACCTGTAGCTCCAAGAAAAGCGGCACATGATCACTCGGCCCCCTCTCCACCTCGCTATCTAGCACATCCGCCTCCCTCACAGCTTCCTTCAGCCCCTTCGTAGCCAGTATCATATCGACCCTATCCCCACCCGCGCCCCACGGCTTATTCCTCGGTCTGTAGCTGTATTTGCGTCTCTCACCATGCAAGAGGCGAAATGTGTCAAGCATGCCCAGCCCCTTGATGAACTTCTCTTCGAAATCAGCTCGGTTCGCTACATGGTCTGCCCCCATGCGTAGTTGGGGAAACGAATCAATAGTAGTGCGAGAGATGTTGATATCGCCTGCTATGATCACATGCCATCCATTTTGTTCGTAATCCCTGACCTGGTTGGCGAGGAGGGAGTGGAAGGTTTTCTTTCGATCATGGCGAGTCCCGATGACCTTTCCGGTATTACTGTCGCGGTAGTCCTTTGTAGTGCCATTGACGGCGTAGATGTTGAAGAGGACGAGACCTGAGCTCGGTAGCTCGATAATCTGCACGCGTCCTTCTAGATCCCAGTCAACCGTTTTGATCTTTGCATCAGGCGCAATATCCTGCCGTATGAGCGTGCAGACGCCATAAACTCTCCCGCCAAAGCCCGTGGCATTATACCTGTCCCTGGGAAGACAAAAGTCCGCATCATAGCAATGGCTGGTAGTCACAGGCTCGCCCACGGCGTCACGAGGAGGGTTGATCGCGCGGCGGAGGAGGTCTGGCGTTTGGGTATCGCTGGGCGATATCTTGACTTCTTGGAGGAAGACGACATGGGGCCATCCCCATCTCCGGAGGCATGCACGTAGGGAGGGCTGACAGAGTTTGTTCTTTGGTCTGGAGCTTGGAGCGAAGAATTTGGTGATTGGTGGTGTTGTAGGTGGCAAAAAAGACTGCACTCCATTGATGTTCCAGGAGTAAATGAGAAGCGTCTCGATAAGGGCGGAGCTCGTACGCGATGGAGGAATGAGTTGAATTGGAGGAGGTAGTTGAGATGCAAGAGGTGTGGAGGAGAGGCGGCGGCGTTTGAGGGGTGGGGGACTTACCTCTTGACCAGGAGAAGGAGAACGTTGCTTGAACCGCTTCATCACCGACACCCTACGCGAGCGTTGGCAGGACTGCCAGGCTGCTCAATATTACAGGGTGGTTGGTGATATAAGTGTATCTATCTTGGCATGTATAGCGAAGGTAGGATATCCAATCGTCATCTATTCGATCATGCAAGCATAGGAGTACAGCGCTGAGGGTATCATCTAAAGACAGCTTTCATGGATCCCCTGTGGTCCCAGGTCATTGTACTCTGTCCTCGACATAAACCCCTTGCTCAATCCCTGATCAACAACGAACAACACTTTTGCAGCCACCTGTGCACCCAGAAAGCCCGCCTCTTCCAAACCAACTTCCTTCCATTCTGGAAAATAATCTGGCATCTTCAACGACTTTATGCTGGTCGGCGTCTGGGCATGGCTGGAATGCTGATGCCCCTGTTGCTGTTGGTGGATCTGTTGGTGTAGTAACTGTTGTTGTTGTCCGGGAGGAGCAAGATTGGCATTGCTAGTGGCAGCTAACATCAGTGGATTGACCGCTGATGCGTGATGAGGTGCATGGGATTGCGGTTGCGGCGTGTTGGCCCCAGTGGCTATGGGGGTAGTAAAGTTCGACGGCAGCTCTGAAGTGAAGATGGTGGCACTGGAAGGCGAGATGAGGTATTTCGCATTCAGAGTAGTGATTAGAGCTTCCTTGAAGCCTGGTTCTATTGTTAGCTATCATATAGGCCCGACCTTTACAAGACTCGCCTTTGACTTTACTGCCGTTGCCTAAGATGATTAACGAATCCCAGAGGTCACTCCTTTTGCTACCATCGGGGAAGGAAAGAATGCACCGATGAATTGCGTCGGCAATCTGATCAATGATACCTCCACTTCCAGCCTGAAATCTCTCAATTCCAACATCTGCGTGCTTTCGTACAAAAGCCGTCCCTTCCCGGTTTCGCCGTCTTTCCTCTTTGCGTTCTTCTCTACGTGTCGCAGTCACATTCTCCGTTGTGAGAGCATCTCTGTCGACAGGTTCCGGCGTCTTTTGCCTCTTCGGTTCGCCAGGATCTTGGCCACTCTCCCCATCCATGACCCTCTTTCCGTTGACATTCAGATCTTCCAGGGGGTTTCGCTCGTGGTAATAAAACGTTGCCTTAACGCGTTTCGAATTGGGCAATCTTGCTTCTTTCACCGCTGCTGCTGCATCTGCTGCAGTCTTCTTGGCCGCCGCCTTCTCCGCCTTTTCCTTCTCTTTCCGTGCCAGGAACTCACTGGTCTTTCCGCTGGCAACGATCGTCGCTACATCTAAGACACCCTCATCGTCTTCCCCATCCTTGAACTGTCGTTCCTCGTCGGCATCACCTACGTCTGTGTTGACACCCGGCCCACGAGGCGCTCCTCCCTGAGCAGCAATACTCCCTCTATGGCCTTCCCCCGAACCAACTGCTCCGGTAGAGACCGCTGACGCTGGGTTTTCAACCTCGGCCTCGGCTGGAAAGTCGGCACTAAGCGGAAGTATCTCGCATATACTATTCTTCTTCAGCTGCTCGCATGTTCCTCTACTGAAGCCTTTAGGACCAAGCAGATCGAACAATCGTTGTGTCATTGCTTCCCCACCACATCCTAGCACCGCAGCTCCTCTTCCCAGCTCGTTGACCACAAAGTCATTTACAGTAGTTATATCGCATTTCGAGTAGCCGACATCAATCACGGTAGCTGTAGGCGTAGCATAGGCATAACATACGGCCAGCGCCGAGTCCATGAGACAGAATGCTGGAGTCTTGAACTTTTCGAAGAAGAACTGTGTGAGGCTTTCGTGATCTTGCGCAGTCCAGGCAGGCTGGGCGATGACAAGTATTGGAGTGTGAAAAGGCGGGCTCAGGGTGTTGTAGATGTGAGTAAGCAGGGCGAAGAAGCATGACCACTCCACTATACGTCCGTCTCGTATAGGATGCACGGCACCTTCCTCACTTGTAGGGTCCTCCTCAAACAAGATTTCTTCATCCGGGTCCTCCGCCGTACCGTTGGCATCTTCCATCCTGATATCTCCATTGACGGTGTCTCCATTTTGCGCATGTGGCTTCGTCGTCCTCCTTTCTCGGACTTTGATGGGCTCCCATTCTCCTTTGGTTTCAGCAGGAAACATGCGGGTTGGTATACGGAGGCGAGCAGGCGCGAAAGACTCCGGCAGCCCGAGCTGTGCTAGAGTGATTTGTGAGCCAGGCGTGATGATCTATAACCCCCACATACTTAGTCAGTATCGCGCTCATCGTAGTGCTGCCGTTGCGATGCCCAAATGTAGATGCGATTGGCTTACCAAAACATGCTCATCCTTGAAGGGAGGCATAGTGATGAGGTGAATCCCGGAGCGCGCTGGATCTATCAACTCATCATGGAGTTGAATAGTCACAGTACTTTAGTTAAAACCCAGCGAGACGTGCTTGCCAAGCTGTCGAGTTGACCTCTGAATTCAGCCCTATTCTACGAGCCCGCTAAGATAACGCCTAAGATAAGCACATAAGGTACCTTAAGGTAAGATATCACGGGTATCCATAAGGCTGCAACTCGTCAAACAACTGCGTCTGATCTATCGCCCCTCCTAATACAATCGAAACATAGAATAATCAGGTTCCTTTGGAGCCTTCCCACAGTCTCGTGAGGTCGTTCGTGTATGATGTGAATCAAAATAGCTATTCCCAAACGGATTTCTCGAGGAAGTATCAGCGATGACACAACAGCCATGAAAAGACCAAGTGATTTCATGAAGGCTACAGCGTTACCGTAATCTCACTGGATGTGGAAAGAAAGGGGCAATTTAGGTGGGACTGCTGTCGGGATCGGTTGCAGCTGTACATCAAATACTATTGTTGTCATCCTCTCGAAGGTTGTCTTGCTATCCTTCTCAGTGAATGCTTTCTTGTGAAAGCGTTGAAATCTACACATTCGATTGATCCTGGCTTTTGCTGCCAGCCTTTTCATTCTTGCACCACCTCTTAAGTAAGCGCACCATCCTTTATCACGGAAAACCTCATCGAATTCTTCGCAGACAGACACACTTTATTGTCAGATCTCGTGCACGGGGTCTGAGATATGTTCTTCTACCAGATTTCATTTGATCGGGATCTTAGTACAAACAAAGTCACGATTAGCTGCTGAGGCCGACAAACATGACTGGTCCTTCCACGAACATTGTTACCAGGACGGGCTTGCTTGAGGTGTTTAGCCAAATTTGCAACACAGACGCCTTTGAGGGCGGATCTAATACAGTGGGAACCTATCTCATCTCTCATCATACACGATTCGACACATGCCACTGGTTGCACAATCCGTCAAACACTATGATGTATGCGATCAGTAAGTGAAGCACTGCATTCTCTTAATCGAGATAGGAGCTTACGCGTAACAGTGAACTAGTAAGGGTGTAGCTATACCTTAGATTCTATCAAGTTACCTGAACGACTGATACTACCCATGACGGCGGACACCATCGCTCTTCTCCCAATGCCGGCTTTCATTATCGGCAGTACCTCTATCTACGCTACGATCAAAGTGCTATGGAGATCTAATCTCTACCAACGAAACACGAATGCTGTAAGAGATGAGATAAATGATTATCACACCGGTCCAAATGCGAGCATATTTCGTTCGTTTGAGAGCATTTGGAAGTGATAACAGTAAACCTGTAGATCTTTTCGATCGCTTCTGTTACTATGATGAAGTTCCTTTAAGAGTTATTGAGAAGTGACGTTTCAAAAAGCCCAGTTCTAGCGGCTTCTCAAGACTTCGCTCTTGTCCTCACCTCAACTTTCACGCTTTCTATACCCCAAATTGCACGAAGAGATGCACTAGAATCAGGACTCGGTGACCGCGTTGTATGGTAACAGTCCCATCCACGGCTTTCATTGTCAAAGCTGACAGCTGCGTATCACGTCAGTGCCATGGCTTCAGTCGTTACAGAGGCATCTCCCGTCTGCGTCCAGGCTGTCTTCACCTCGGCCAAGTATTCAGACCTGACCGTCTTCTGTGGTAGCGACAAGTACTTACTCCACCAAATGATTGTCCGGCCGCGTTCAAAGTTCTTTGATGCGGCGTGTGATGGAAATGCTAAAGTGATTGGCCAGTGTCAGTTCGTCGGGCAGATAGGGGGCTAACATAAGAACTAAATGTTAGGAAATTTCGACTCCATCCATCACGCTCAATAGCGATGATCCTCAAACGGTTAACCGCATGCTAATCTACCTCTACACCGATGACTACCCCGAGGGTGCAATACCCTCAAGCCAAAAGCCGGAGCGAGCAATTCCTACACAGCAACAGACACCTCAGAGCTATAAGGTATCCAAGCTACTCCAGCTTCGCGGGCATAGACTGTCGACGCTAGTGACGCCCACTGAATCAGTCTCTTTAGCCAGCCATATAATGAACAATGTTCTAGTCTACGCAATCGCCGATAAATACGATCTATCAGTTTTGAAGTCGCTCGCGAAAGAGAGAGTCCAAGTCTTAGCCAATGACACCTTTGCATTCACCAAGTCTGCCGACTTTCCTAAAATTGCGAAAACCATCTTTGACTCCACACCGGCGACAGACAAGGGACTTCGCGATATCATCATTGACCTTTGCTCCAGCCATATCGAGGAGATCATGGAAGATCGCGATACAGCCATGACAGAGACGATCCAAGACATCGGCGCTCTCAGCTTTGGTATCCTGCTAAGAAGACGAGAGGCCGAAAACCGGGCTTTGAAGCGAACTAGCGGCAGCGAAGCTGTGGTCCACGAAGACGTCGCCCACCGCAAAGCGGAGAGTCGCAGCAATGTCGAGCTGATGCTGGACCTAAAGGAAGAGATGCAGCAAGCCTCCGCAGCCACAAGAGCTGCCAAGAATCAGTTATCAGATGCTCTTAGCCGGAACAATCAGCTCGAGGCTGAAAAGGATGTGGCTTGCTCACGACGGAAAGCAGCAGAAAATGCACAGAATCTAGCGATGCGCCAAAAGGAATATGCTATCACTCAGAGGAACCAAGTCATAGCTGAAAGGGACGCTGCGCTGAATCAATCGTGCAACTGTATTGCCCGGCTGGACTCGTTTCTAGCACAGTCTTATAAGTGGGAGAAGTGCCGGAATTGTGATCTGGACTTCGATTCATTGCTAGAACGTATCGGTCCGGACAATTCTAGTTTCAACATGCAGCTCAGATGTGCGGAGTGCCGTTGCAGACACGATCTTGGAACAGGGCTGCATACGCGATGAGCGTGGAGTCTATCTGAACTGCAATGACATGGTCGCCAGCATGAATGGAGGATTGAGATGTGTGAAAAATCCAGTGGTGTACGCTTATTAACAGTACAAGCGCACAGGGCATACATCACAATAAAATTGCATACCATCTTCATAAATTTGATAACGAACTGCAAACCAAAGGGAAAATCTACGTGTTCAGCTCCTCTTGGATGTGCTACTGACACCGCGTAGCCTGGCGCGTCAGATATGCTCCAGGCTTATCATTCGAAAACCTTTCTGCATTTCCCAAGGTAACCCAACTCCACGGGCTAGGTATGAAACCGTGCCTACCTCCCATACCCTTCCCAGTCCCGAGCACCAACGAATGACTCTTACCATTCCCTCCTCTATTTATGCCGACGAATCTGCGATAAAGAGACGTATGTGTCAAACCTTGCCATGGCTCCAAAATAAGCGGCCGAAGTGAGTGCGATACTTATGGACTTATCTTCCTAGGTCTCTGATAAGATTATGGAATGTCTTCAGCGAGAGAATGCCCCAAATGCCAAGACATCGGCGAAACTTCGGGTATTCTATCCCTCCCACTACCTCCGAGCTCGGATATTTCTCTCTTCGACATAGCTACTTGAAATTGGAAATAATACGCTGGCGAACTTCTTTGGCAGATCTCTTAAGTCTCATCAGTTGACTTGTGTTTACCTGCTTACACTGCGGACGTCTCCTTCCAAATCATGCAAAGCTCCATGTTCCAGGATGAGCTCAACAATCTCGACGGCCAATGATGCGCCGAACGATACTCCCCCCACATCACCTACTGTAATATATGATCGCAAGAAATACAGAATTGCAAGCGAGGGTACCGCAGAGATCCTTGACTTGTACGGTCCAGAGAACGCTGTATCTGGGCAGAAGAGAGTTCCCAAGCCTCAATCGGTATTCTATAACCCTGTACAACAATATAATCGCGATCTAAGCGTCTTAGCTATCAGAGCATTCGGCGATGACTATATTGCCGTGCATAGAGCTAAGCGCCAGAAAAGAACACACCAACCAGACAAGAGCGTGCAACAAGGCACAAAGCGGAAGAGAGAGGCAGAGGAGAAGGAAGAGGGAGAGGGAGAGGATACTGAAGCTAAGAGAAGGAGATTGCAGACATCTGTACATGGGGAATTGAATGAAGCACGCGTCGCGCCGGCTGTGCCGAATACAGAAAATGGTACTCCGGCCTCTGGATCTATTGAAATGGAAGGTGTGGATCCTAAACCCAATAGGCAGCAAGAGATATCAGACGAGACTGTCACTGCGAAATTGTCCAGAGAAGGCACAACGAGTCAGGCGACGGGAACATTGAGGAATTCCAAAGAAGGAGAAAATGGCAACACACCTAGCAAGCGAATCCCCTTCCGTATCCTTGACGCCCTTTCAGCTACAGGACTCCGAGCCCTACGGTATGCGAAAGAAATCTCTACGGTGACTTCAGTCACAGCGAATGACCTGTCGGCGTCTGCGACCAATTCAATCAAGCTCAACGTAAGCCACAACGGACTTAACGATAACATCATCCCTACCACAGGCGACGCTGTCCAGCACATGCATGAAGCAGCTTCACACCGCACAGGTACTCCAGGTCCTTACCATGTGATCGACCTGGATCCATACGGCACGGCTGCTCCCTTCCTGGACGCAGCGGTCCAAGCGCTCGTCGACGGCGGTCTACTGTGCGTTACATGCACAGATGCCGGAGTCTTTGCCTCCATCGGTTATCTTGAGAAAACATATTCCCAGTACGGCGGCCTACCTCTGAAGGGGCCACATGCCCACGAAGCTGGCCTTCGACTTATCCTTCATGCCATTGGGACATCAGCTGCCCGGTATGGCCTCGCTATCGAACCCCTTCTCTCCCTCTCGATAGACTTCTACGCTCGCGTCTTCGTTCGAGTTCACCGCTCCCCAGCCGAAGTGAAGTTCCTTGCAAGCAAGACGATGATTGTATACAACTGTGATTCGGGGTGCGGGGCATGGTCTATACAACATCTCGCCCGAGCAAAGGCTAAAATAGCAAAAAATGGAGATACCTTCTACAACTTCACCTCGGCGCTTGCTCCGTCCACGGGTACACATTGTGAGCATTGTGGTTTCCGAACGCACCAGGCGGGACCTATGTGGGGTGGCCCTCTCCACAACCCGCACTTCATCCAGCGCATTCTCAAGATACTTCCTTCGCTTGACAAAACCATATACGGCACCATTCCCCGTATGGAGGGAATGCTCAATGTTGCTCTCAACGAAAGTCTGGACGATCAACCATCAACTGGCCCCCAAGGACCATCTTCCTCTGATCGACCCGTCCCAACCACACACCCAGCCGCCCTTACACATCACCCCTTTTTCTTTCTCCCATCAGCCCTTTCTAGGATCATTCACTGTGTCTCGCCTTCCGACGCAGCAATGCGTGGCGCTCTATTGCATCTTGGCTACCGCACGACACGCTCGCATACCAAAGCAGGCAGCATAAGCACCGACGCGCCTTGGGGTGTGATATGGGAGATCATGAGGGAATGGGCCAGACAGAAGTCACCGGTCAAAGAGGGTGCGGTGAAGAAGAAGACGGCCGGATGGGGTATCATGCAAAACGATAGGTCGAAACGGAAGCTAAATGATGTGAAGGAAGCGTTCCGAAAAGCTGTCAGCAACGCAGAACTTGATGATGTCGACGCATTGAAAACCCATATGGAAGCTGCCCTATATCGACTGTCGCGAAACGATGAAGACCATAGCATTAGTGACATGGAAGAAAGTGAGCCCACCACCAACGGCACAGAGAAGGAAGACGAGTCTGCTACCAACACATCGCCAAACCACATCCATCCAAGCAAATTGAAAATCGTTTTCGACGAAGCCCTTGGCAAGGAGCCCCAGGGTAAGCGGATGTTGAAATACCAGATCAATCCACGACCGGATTGGGGACCTATGAATCGCGCAAAGGGCGATTCATGACACGAAAGAATACTCTGTTATAAAGTGGAAAACCACAAGATAGATACCCTTGGATACATGAATCCATGCTCCCATATCAAGTCAAATCTACCTATGCACCTCATGCACCCTCATATCTTTCCACTTCCACAAACCAGACACCGAGATTGCACTGCACTTTCCTCACGCTCTCCAGAGCTTTCATCACCCCACCCATCCACGCTACACCTCTCCTCCACCACCACCTCCTCTCCTCCACCACCACCACCAAATAATCGAAAGCACCACTCACTCCTCGCACTGGCAACGCCAAATCTATCTACCAATAAGCAGTAAACCACCACCTCACCAACATCCAAATGTGACGCTCTCCCCATCCCTCCCTTACTCCATGCTTATATACCTTACTATCCATACTGCACACTCCACACCACACTCCCAGTCTCACTCTCCCCACTCCACTCTCCATACTCCTCTTCACACTCCACACTCCTCTTCACACTCTATACCCCTCACTCCACACTCCACACTCCACACTCTACTCCACTCCTCACTCTACTCCACACTCCCAGTCTCACACTTCCGCATCCCCACACTCCCTCCTCAAAACCCAACGCCTGAACATAATACCTCATCCACAAATCAATCACATCCCAATCACATCCTGATCCCTATCCCTATCCCTATCCCTATCCCTATCCCTATCCCTATCCCCTATCCCGACTAAACCCCTCACCCTCCACCCTTTCCCCCCCCCTTCACCCTCCACCTCCCACCACGGCCCACCCCCATCGCGCAATGTCGCCAATCTGACCTTCATCCATTCACCTAAAGTATTCACACCTTTTCCCGGTTCAGGATGGTGTTTCGTCGCATTCTCGCATTCTTGCATTCTCGCATTCTCGTATTCTCGCATTTTCTGAGCTCGTATGGATATTTAGGTATATTTAGGTATATGATAGGATAGAATAGGATATGTACGGAGTGGAAGGTGTATCAAACCATACTAGCGATGGTGCACCTTGTCCTCATCTTCGTCCTCGTTCTCGTGCTATCCATGATGCGTTTTGGTTTGGGGGGGGGTAATAGTTTTGGGTGAATATGCAGGTGACGAGGTAATAGACATAGATATAGATATCTGAGTAGGTACCTATTCCACAATTATATCCCTCAGTCGCCTTTCCAGATGGCGTAAAAGATGCATTTGAAAGCCTCTTCATAGAAGCTATAAGTATAATTAGTGTCTATATAGTGGTACCTAATTCAGGTTATAGAGTAAGTGAAGTACGTTGATATACCAGGAAGGTAGAATAGGTGAGTCTATATGCACGCTACAGGTATCTTTTGCGAAATTCGAAGCACGGATATCTATCATATCACAGGTATACGTACAGGTTATAAAGCGGCTAGGCTCGCTATAATAGGTAAGTTATTGGTTTAGGTAAAGTATCATAGAGGGAGAGTTTTATTACATAGTGATGGTGTTGATGGTGTTTTGATCAGCGCGGACAGCGCCTGTTGATGAGTTGAGCGACTAAGGTAGGTGCTTTGGGGGTTGGTGGCGTATGAGGACGTTCTACCCGCACACTTGTCATTCTGCATACATCAAACATCAAAGTATTCCCTTCTCTCCATCCCCATCCACCACCCTCCCACAACACCCTCACTCCCCCACCATCCCCCCCCTCAAATTATCATAAACACTAACCGGATACCCCAACCAATTCTTACTCCCCTCCAACCCCCCCACCCCCAACCCCTCCCACGCCCTCCCAATCGCACTCCCACTCCCAACCCGATCCCCACTAGCCTCCCAAAACATCACCCCGCCCATCCCCCTCCCCCTCACAAACCCCACCTTCCTCCCCACCATCCCCTCATCATCAAAACTAACCACCTCCCCCCCATCAACCTTCATATCAATACTATACGTCGCCCCCGCCAACACATCATACATGACCGTCGCGCCCGGCCGCGGCAGCGCCTTGTAGTCCCATATCCCAGCCTCCCCCCAGCTGCCGCCGGTGCCGACGCCGGTATAGGGCTTCCCCATGTTTCGGGTGTGGGTGAAGGTGTGGCCGTAGAGGGGGATGCCGAGGAGGAGCTTTTGGGGGGGGATGGAGGCGTTTATGTAGGCGTTTATGGCGGCGGAGGTGGAGAATGGGGTGGAGGGGGGGTTGGAGGGGTTGGGGTAGAGATTTGAGGCGTGGGCGGTTGTGTTGGAGAAGGAGCCGGAGTAGTCGTATGCCACTGTTTTTGGGGGTTGTTTAGGGAGGGTGCTTAGGGGGGGCTTGGGGCTTGGGGGCTTGGGGGTTGCGTACTTAGGTTCCAGAGGTCGAGGTATTTGTCCATTTCTTTGAGGTGCAGGGTATTGTAGTGGGTTGGGCCGGCGGGACTCGCTACCGTGAGGAGAAATTTATATTTGAGGTTGTTGGTGGTGGCGTAGCTGTCTAGAGCTGTGCGCACGGCTTGGAGGAGGAGGACCATGTTGCTGGCTTGGGCTGCGTCAGCTGGGTACTCCCAGTCCACGTCGAGACCGTCGAAGCCTAGGTTCGCGAACAGTGTGACGCTGCTTTTGGCGAACATAGCTCTGCCCGTATCCGTGGATGCCATTTTTGCAAAGTTGGGCGAGTAGGTCCATCCGCCGATGCTGAGGAGGGTTTTTAGGTGACGGTTGTGTTTTTTCAGGAGGTAGAGCTGCTTCGTGCAGCCGTATACGTTGTGTCCGACGTCGTTCCATGAGTCTGTTGGGTAGTGCTTGTCTGTGTCTGCATATGGATCGCTCAGGTATCTGTTGGAAAGGTGATTTAGTTCGTTTCTTCGCGCTGGGTGAGACTGATACGTACACCTCGCCTGTCTCTGGACGCACGTTTGCAAAGGCATAGAAGACGTGGGTCAACTTATCAGCAGTCAAGTTCTGTGGCTGGAAGTTGCGCGCATAGATTCCCCTTCCAATTTGTCAGCCAGTTGCCGTGAATGGCAATTACCAATGCTGCAAGTAGGCGAACGTACCAATTCACAAAGTAGGCAGCGTTCACAGAGCCGTTGGTAGGCCATTGGGGATACGACCATGCAGGTTGATTGTCGTTGTGATCAGAGGCAACTTCGTTGCTATCGTGCGGTGCCGGAATGCCATCAGCGAGGGCGAATGAAGCGAGCGACTTGAATAGAATAGATAGTAGGAACGTAGACCATGTCATTGTGACGATCGGGAAGAGGTAGACACTTGAGAGAATTAACTTCTGCGAATGGAGATTGAATGTAAGGGAGCGAGGAGGAATGTCAATTGAAAATTTGACATTCTCACGTTGTACAGACACCCAAGAATGGAAGATCACTTCGCGATAACACCGAAAAATCTGCAGGATATAGCAGGATTTATCTAAGTTTCATGTTACACGAGTCTAATGTGCTTTGACAGGCATTAAGGCAGGTGATCTGATCACGGGTGATATGAATCAGACAACGGGTTGGATTCCAGGGATTGGACGCAAGAACGTCCTAGGAATATAAGGGTCTGTGAAGCTGCTGCCAGGTAAAGAAGAGTATGGATAGGATTGACGTTATGATTTGCTTGTGGTGGCGAAACACAACATTTACGAAAGGGGGCTTTACATCTTCAGGGCACTGGTAAATTGGCGCCGAGCAGCTGGACTTGACTCGCACGTGGACTTTCGCAAAGGCTCCGAGGCAGTGACCATCATCTTTATCCCCGCTCGGAGAGCGACATTGCTCATCAAGCTGTGGAGATATTTAGATGACCGATCCCCGTTTCCAGTGTCGTCCGCGCTCGTCCGGACCGAACGTTACTCTTCCTCAACTCAGGAAGACTCGTCCTGTGGCAGAGAAGAGTATGAACGCTTCCCCTTCCTCGCCTTGATCACGAAATAGGCCTCGTTCCGTCGAAAGTCAATGCCTTGTATGATCTCGCACCTGAACCGCTCATGTTTGACTTCGATATCTTCGAAGCCCAAGTCTTCGAGAGCGGCGATGACGTCCTCGCTGCTGTTGCCAGTGGGTTTCTCCCCATCAAGAAGGCCTTGGTCAAGTTCCGGATCCTTACATTTCTCGATATCGATGATCAAGATGGTACCACTTGGCTTGAGGTACAGTATGGGCTCAGCCAGGCCGGTCTTTAGTTCCTCCCTGCACCCTTCAGACGACGTGAAAAAGTCGACTGCGAGCTACATGGGTGCCAATCAGCTGGATAAAATTGGCAGCGCGTATCGCTTCTGACCAGGACTGTACGTACACACATAGCGATCAAGTCAAAGTCGTCAAAGTCATCGAAATTGACGGACGGGTTCGCAATGAGATATGAGGGATCTCGATATTGAGACAGATCGCCCCGAATAGCTTTCATTTTGCAGGTGGGATGATCGGCTATTGTTTCTGCTGCAATTGTGTTGTAGGAGTCAACCATCCCCTGGGCGTAATCAACTGCAAAGATTTGATTGACGTAGGGAGCCAATGCCTACAAAGTCTATCAGTCCGTCTGAATGGTACGAAGGGGTAAGACTAACATGACTCAAGAAGCCAGTCCCTGCAGCGTAATCAAGCGCCTTAACGTCAACACTACCTTTGCATAGGCCAATGAAGTCTGCATGCTTCTCCACGAGCTTCTTCAACCATTGACCTTTTGCGACTTGATCAGGCGCCAAAGCGTACACCGGCGCCATCCAGCTGGTATCGAATCCGTCAGCGTAAGCACTCAATAGAAGTGCTTGGGGATCCACTTGTAGTATTCGGGAGATCCGTCATTTTCTTTCTTATCACTAGACCTCATGAACGTTCTGACCTTGACTTTGTCTTCCTCGTTCGCGAGATGATTGATGAACTCGGTTATATTGTCGTTAAATTCTGGGCTGGGCTCTTCGTCAAGACTTGGTGCGTCTGTGGTCGAGTCGATCGTGATGGGTCTCCTCTGAGGATAAGCGTCTGTAGAACCCTCGGTTGGCGAGGTCTCCATTATAGGTGACTTCATTGGAAGGCTTGCCACGTCCTTTTCAACTTCATCCTGGGGTAAAGTTGGTTGCGCGAGGGAGGAAGCCACAAATTTTCCCTTGGGCCTCTTGAAAATCATTCCTCTGCATGTATGTATAGCTGCACCTGTGCGAGCTGAAACAGACGTGGCAAGAATCACTTCGGAAATTGTCAAGACATTAGTACTGGTGGCCTGAAGTGGGGAGTCTAAGGCTGATAAGGGTTAATGCAGACGTTAGGTGACACGTCGAAGTCCATATTCTAGAACTGGTGAGGCGTCTAAAATACTTGGTCATGGAGCATCAGCGATCCACTCTCTCGTGGAGACAAAATGTATTATAGTACTGTTGTAGTACTCTAGTAAGAGCGAGCAAAGTTCCTGGCTCTAGCTTCAAGCCTGCCAAGAAATATCACGTGATCGACAACCAACGGTGCGGAAATAGTTCCATGGCTCCAGCTCCATCATCCTGGTACAACCAGTTTTTGCGTCCTGTAACAACGACATTGATTCCTTACTTTTCTGTACATCGTTTCACATACTGCTCCCTCAGAGTCAGCGTATGCTGCTGACATCTTTCGTTAATGACCTCAATTGTGTTTGACTTATCAGTTCCATCTGCCTACCCTCTCTGGTCTGAAGCTTCGTGATACTACTGTTGTACGCACGGACTTTTCCACAATGACTTCGGAACCGCGAGCCTCTTCTTCTTCAATCCAGCTCCCACCTCTACCACCCTCAACAGATTCTCTCACGGCAGGCATTCCCATCTCTACTCCTGCTTCCTCTCCAGCACCGATGCCGCCGCCCAAGGACCCAGCTCCATTGCCTTTGCCTATGCCCATGCCCATCACGCCTCAGCGTAAACCAGTACAACGGCAGAAGAGCCCATTATCAAACGAAGCCTACTTCTCCAGTCCTTCGTCAAGCATGCCCGGCGCATTTCCAAGCACCCCACCAGTCGCTGCACCTAGTACTGGCATGCCGCCTGCTCAGTTTACGACCACCGCATACGCTTCGACGCCTTCACCATCTTCTGACTACAAAAGCTCGAAACGTCCCAGCAGTGTGCGGAAACTACTTTCGTTCAAATCTTTGAGGCGAGGATCAAACCACACTTCGCCTGACAGCTCAAGCTTACGACCATACTCGCCAGGGGCAGAAAGCATGACCTCGAATCGACCAAGCTTGAACAAAAAGAGGAGTGGAAGCTTTTGGAAACGGAACAGCTCGATGGGTATGAATTTTGGGAAAGAAGGAGAGGATAATATTAGTGTGGCAGGGAAGACAGCAATTCATGGTGAGGCGGTGCCCGAGGACGTGGGAGAAGATCGAGCACCAACGCCAGCTCCTGGTAGCGAATTCCCAACAATGAGGAAAAGGAAGAGCGGGACATTCTGGCGGCGGAAGAGTAGCTTGGGTATGAGTACCGCACAAGGCGAAAATGGAAGTTCAGGAGCGAGTCAGGATCAGAACATCGTTGGCGCTACAAGTCCGAATACAAATGTAGGACACAGCGTCATGGACCGAGGCCGTGGGGAAGATGTCATTATGAACGGCCAGGAAAACGATAGGTTGACCTCGGACGCCGATAATGAGTTGCCAAGGATCGAGGCAACCAGATCTATCAGCCCGCCTCCACAGATACCAGACTTCATTGGTGGTGGAGGTGGATTAGGAGGGGAAGACCTCTTCAAGGATATACAATGAGAAAACAGGATGGGCACTCGACCGGAATACATGTTAAAATGGGTGTATAGCACAAGGGAGTTTGTACTCGGATATACATAGAGCCTACTGCATGGCATGGAAAAGGAGTCTTCTTTTGGAATTGGGGTAGCATGAGCATTTTGGGCTCGATAGGGACCAGCGGCGGGAAACGCTAGCCTATTTCAGCCTTATCTACCACTATCAGAACATATCCGTTTCCACGGAAATCCTCAAACGATCGTGAGTTTCTGCACATGTTCCTCACACTCTAAATGCTACTTCAACATCATAATGCCACCACTTCAAAGAACGATCTACACCGGTACCTTTATCTACACGCCAACGTTAGGCACCCTCTCAGTCAGGGAACACCTCGCTGTTGGTGTAGACGAAGAAGGTGTCATTCGACATATCACAGATATATCACCTAGTGACCAACAATACAGTCGAGACGACGCGGGAAATGCGACGAAAAGGGTAAAAGCTGTAGCGGTGAAGTGGGGATGGGGCGAGACTGGGTGGAAGTGGGTAGTGGGTGGAAAGGAGGGGAGGAACTGGTGGTTTCCAGGTTTCGTTGGTAAGTTGTATTACGCGGGGAAGGTCTTGATGCGTTGTTGTGTTTTGTTTGTGATTCGCGGATTCAATGCCAGAAAACCATTTCTATCTATGTTTCTGATCAATACTTCTTCTGTAGCAATATCGAATTCAGAAAGACTGGAATTCTTGTATATCCTGTGATTGAAATCAAGATTGATTTGGTTCGCGGTGTCATTCAACCTCTCGAAGCACTTCTCCCAGCCATGGCACCCAGGATGCGTCTCTTAAACAACAAATAAGTCATATCTCTGTACGCGTATGTATGTAAGATTGCCTTCAATTACTTAAGGAAACACCTCCAAATATTCTCCTTTGTAACCAAGCGATACTCCTTTCGTATCAGCCCTTCTAACAATACCACGAAGCACAGACACCCATGTCCACGCCTCTCAATACCCCAACATCGGCCTCTTCGGCAAAACCACCCTCCTAGACTGGCTAACAACCTACACCTACCCTCTCGAAGCCTCCCTCCGCGACCCCGCCAAAGCCCACAAAGTCTACACCACCTGTGTCTCCCGCATGCTATCCCACGGCACAACGACAGCCGCCTACTTCGCCACCGCCCACGCCTCCAGCACCAACATCCTCGCCACCATCTGCCACGAGAAGCACCAACGTGCCTTCATCGGCCGCGTCTGCATGGACACCCATCTCAGCCCCCCCTCCTACCGCGACCCCTCCACCACCCACGCCATCGCAGAAACCCACGCGGTAATAAGCCATATCAACGCTCTCGACCCCTCCCACACCCTCCTCACCCCAATACTAACTCCCCGCTTCGCTCCCTCCTGCTCCCCTCCGCTCCTCTCCGCTCTCGGCTCCCTAGCCGCATCCCACACCCTCCCAATCCAAACCCACATCGCCGAAAACCCCTCCGAATGCGCCCTCGTCGCCACCCTCTTCCCCTCCTCACCCTCCTACGCAGACGTCTACGCAGCACATAATCTCCTCACCCCCCTCACCGTCCTCGCTCACGCTGTCCATCTCTCACCGCACGAACGGAACCTGATTCGCCAGCATGGAAGCAGCGTCGCGCACTGCCCTGTCAGCAACACGGCGCTCTCGTCCGGTATCTGTCCCGTCCGCACGTTGCTTGATGAGGGTATCACAGTCGGTCTAGGCACGGATGTTTCGGGCGGATATTCGTGTTCGATACTTGTGGCGGCTAGAGAGGCGAGTATGGTTTCGAGGACGCTTGCAGCTCTTGTTCCTGAGGCCGAAAATACAACTATCGATTCGTCTGGGGTGCAGGAAGCGGTACCGAATGCATCCAATGCGGCGCAGAAACAAAATCCAAGCGTAAGTAAGAACGATAGGAAAAAACTAAGCGTAAAAGAAGTTCTCTACCTAGCCACGCGCGGCGGCGCCGCATGCCTAGGACTGAGCGACAAGGTCGGCGCGTTCGAGGTAGGGATGGAGTGGGATGCGCACTTGATCGGGCTTGGTGTGGTTGGCGATGACGATAAACAAGGAGAGGAGGTTGACAATACCGACAGCTCGGGAGATACTAGTAGGATGATGGGACACGATGAAGGACTGGTAGACCTATGGGGCGAAGAGACGTGGGAGGAGAAGGTGGCGAAGTGGCTTTTCTGCGGCGACGATCGGAATACGAGGATGGTTTTTGTGAGGGGGGTTTTGGTTCATCAGCGGTAAATCGGAGCAGTCTTGGGGATGAAGGGGGATGGGAGGGGTTGTGATGGTGGGGATTAGGTAGGTGCGGACCAGATAGGTGGGGGGTTGGGTTGGTTGGCGGGGGGTGATTGGAAATGGGGCATAGGGGGTTGATGGGGAGTGGATAGGTAGGGGGTTGGGTTGCTTGGTTGGGGATGATTGGAAATGGGGAAGGGATAGGATTTGATCGAAGAGGAATCGGAGAAATATTAAATATTAAAGACAATCTCCGTGAGAACAATTTCCATATATCAACTCTGACTCGCGAATCGTACAACATACCTTACCTAAGCTAAAATTTAAGTACAGATCCACATACCTACATAAGTGAGAGAAGAGGAGAGAAGAGGAAGAGGTCATTGGTTGTAGTAAGAAGTAATTGGCGCCCCCCAAGTCGCTAAAGCTCCTGATTCGGGAAATCTGGGTAGAAATATGGATGGATGACGAATTTCAGTTGATTGTGATTGTAATTGTGATTGATCGCTATGTTTGTTGTATAGATGCTGGAACTCGCTATGCACCTATGTATGATGTATGCATTGGTATCTCGTCTCGTCTCCTCTCGCTCCAAAACGCCCACGCACCATGCAAAACACCATACTCCATCCCAAAACCTCCCCCACACTCAACAGATCAAACACTCGCCCTCCTCGGCGCCATCGTCCGCCTCAACTTCCGCTTCTCCTCCGTCTCCTCCATAACAGGCAACATCCCCCTCTCCCTCAACCCGGCCAAAAACATCTGTCCATACGCATACCCCACCTGATAAATCTCGTCGAACTTTGCGAAATCCAACGTGCCGTACGGATCGATCGGCGGCCGCATATACAGACACCCCGGCATCGTCTTGGCACGCTCCAGCGCGTCGACGCTGCTCACGTACGCCAGTCGGGCCTGGATCTCCGAGAGCGTGGGCGGGTTGGGGAAGGAGGAGAAGGGGTTCCAGCGGTTGAGGAGGGCCCAGGCGCCGGAGAGGGAGTCGCCGAATTGCTGGGGGAGGTTGTCGTCCAGGGAGCCGACGTCGACGGCGAAGATGACGTCCGCACCGAGGGATTTCATGTGCGCTACGGTGAGGTTGTCGACGTAGCCGCCGTCGAGGAGCATGCTGCCTTCGTCGCAGAGCGGGGGGATGAGGCCGGCGAGGGACATGGAGGCCCGCACGTAGCGCCAGACGTAGCCGGAGTTGTGGAACTCGACGCGGGACTTGCTGATGTTGGTCGTGTTGCAGTAGAAGTCGAGCCAGAAGTCTTCGATCTGGGAGTTCCCGAAGGCTTTGAAGATGCCGCGGTTGAATTCGTGCCCGGTGGTGTAGGAGGCGGATGGGTAGGTCAGGTCGAGGGCGAAGCGCCACATGCTGCCCATGCGGCCTGCGAATCGCTTCGCGCGGCCGTACATCGGTACGACGTCCGCGTCGCGCGCGTACAGGGCTCCGATGAATGCACCTATCGATGTACCGCCGACGATGTCGATGGGTATGCCGGCTTCTTCTAAAGCTCGAATAACGCCGACTTGGGATATTCCCCTGGCACCACCGCCGCCGAGGACGAGTCCTACAGATTTGCCACAGAGGCGCCTCGCCAAACGGTGGAAGTCGCCTTTGAATGGCGTTTCGGCTGAGTATAGGGGAGTCTGCCGCATCCGTCTGGACGTGTACTTTTGAATCTCAGCTTGGAGGACTTGGACTCGCTGCTTCAGTGCTGTACCGAACCGCTTGATCTGAGGATGTACGGGCTCGGAGTTGGTGCGGAACGCCATCTGGATGTGGTGATGACCGCCGTTGATCCACATACGGTTTCGCAGCCATTTTCGTGTGAGACCAGGTGGGGAGTAGCGCTCGACATGCAAAAGGACCAATTCCTTCCTCGCTGTGGTCTTCATGCCCAGCAAGAACCTCTCATACTCACCAATGTTGGGAGAACCCTCAGCGAGACCGACCAGCAAGATGCAATCGGCCTGAGTGATGCAAGTCTGGGTCCATGGAGAGTTGACATTGGTATCGGCAACGTACAGAAGCATGCCATATCGCTCTTCTAGGTCAGCGAGGTACTGCGAAAGCTTAAGCTTGCCCATTCTCGAGAATGCATGCCGTCCCAAATGGTTCAGGATTGCTGCTTGATTGAGAGAAGTCACTCCGTTGGCCACTCCAATCTGCGACAAGGCGGTCAACAGCCTGCTTCCAAATTCGACTACCGGCACACCTGCGGTCACTGGTAGTATGGCCGCAGTCCGGAAGTTCATCGTGGAAGTGGCATTCTGCTTGGAGGTATTGTATGTCTTGTCTCTGCTAGGCTCGAAGACAGGATCTTCAATCAAAGCTCTCATCCGCTGAGCGATGATCTTGGAGATCTTGATGGTAATGCCCGGATGTTCGAGGGCAAGGCTGTTGAAGAGACTCTTCGGGAACTTGGCGAGCTCTGTATCGCGGATGGCATGTAATGTAGCTGGTCGAATGGACTCTGTCATTACTTCAAGCTCGCCTACACTCTCACCTTGACCATATTCTCCAACGACTCTCATGTCGCCGTCGGTGCCTTCTAATATGGCTCGCAGTCGGCCGTTAAGCACAATGTATATAGCATCGCTCTCGTCACCCTGATGGTGTATGACTTGACCGGCATTTATCTGGACCCACTCGAGAGCAAAGTCGATATGCAAGATGAGCCGTGGTAGTAGACTCGTCAGGCGCTTTGCCATGGTCAGAAGTACGACAGGATACTTCTCGACCATAAGCTCCAGTGAAGCTCTTGGGAGAAAGCCAACATACACATCGGTCTTGGCCCTGACATCTACAAACGACCTGTAAGATGATATCGTGCCAACATAGCCAGCCAAACCGCCAGGTTTGATCAGGAATAAGCTCTTGCGCGCTTGTGTTCGCTTCATACTGGGCGATCTACCACCACGCCGTGGAGAATGCGTGCCTGAGCTCAATCTCTGCAGCGGAGGCAAAAGATTGTCCGAGCTTTGACCAGACCCTCCTCTACGAGTTGACATATCCTCGGCATTCTTCTCGCCTGCAGGAATACTCGCGTCTAGGAAGCCATCGATCACATAGTAAAGACCGGGATTGCGCTCCCCCTGCTCCACCAGGATAGCATCCTTCGGAAAGTACACTATCTCTATATCATCCCGCAGCTCGCTTGTGATGCTTCGAGTACTGAACGAATTCCCCGTACCAAGTCCAGAATGGGAATTCACAGATTCAGAATCACCATCTCCTGAGCCTTCGTATGGGTCGATGTGTCCAAAAGCGTTGCTAAAAGTAGCCTTCTGGTATTGGGCGTCATAAGAAACCAGACGTGGCGACTGCTGGACTGAATCGACTGGCTTTCTTATTGCGTCTTTCGCATTGGTGAGTCCTATTGCTTTTAGGATGCATTCTAAGATAGACTGGCGGAAGATGTCGTCTTCATCTAGGGAATCTTGACGATGGATATGCAAGCCACTGCGAGGAGGCGAAGGCTTGAATGGTGAATGCTCCCTTCGGCCAAGAGGGGTCTGTAGATCATGATCTTTTGTAGGTGAAAGAGTCTGGATACGTGGTAGCTGAGATGTCGATGTGCTATTTGGATGTCTGACACTGGACCGAGAGGCTTGGGTATTGGTGAGAAGGTCTCCCGCGCTGATGTTCGACCTTTGATCCGAAATGTCTCGGTTGTTGGGCGCCCGACTTTGGGCCTCATTACGCGTTGTCATTCTTGCTTGCTCTATTATATCTTTTCGGAGACTGCTGCTAGATCTTCGCTTCTTGAGACCGCCCGGGTTGTGTAGGGCAATGCCTTTCATGCTCTCCTCTTCAGAGTCCAGCCGCTCCTTCTCTTGCATAAACTTGCCTTTCAGCCTGTCCAGCGGCTCCCCACGCAGGTGATTCGGTAGATCATACGTCGTGTACTTGTTCATATGCCGTTCTGTTCGTAGTACCTCGGATGTCAAGCCAAGGTATGAATGCGCAGTTGCCAGAGTCACACGCTGTAAACGAGTAAGGATGACTTGGACTATGTGTGCGGTGGCTTTAGGGTAGACCCTTGTGAGCCGATGAAAAGCTGTAGCAGGGATGATAGCAATGGTGGTATCAACAGTCGCCCTTGCAACAATATCGGGATGTACAGACTTTCTTTGCTCAGCCTTACGGCGCGCACCGCTTCTGTCGTGGTCCAACCCTCGCGCGTATTGCTGTTTTGAAGTATGATTTGAGGTGGGGTCCAGTGACAGGGGCGGTACCGCTGGGAGGTGGCCATTTGGAGGTGTAGGGTTGTGGGAAGCAGCCTCCGAAATTGCTCTGCTGCGGTGTCGATCAGGTTCTAGCTGAGTACTGGTCTCTGGAAAGTACGAATGCGGACTCCCAGGTTCGTTCAGTGGAGTCATCCCGGAAAAGCCATGACTCGAAGCGCTTGACGTTGGTCTTCCATCATGATCTAGATCATGGCGAAGCTTGACGTCCTCTGTGAATAAAGACAGCACCGAGAACAGCGATGACATTGGCGCTCCATTTTTTACTTCCGTGAGCAGCTGATATCCCTGATGTTCTCCATCCGAGTGTTCCCCTTCGTCATCAAAGCCTTCCCCACCATTGGTCCAGAACCTCCCATCGGAAGTATTCTCATCCCTCGTGGACTTGACAAAGATTTGCACCAGGCCATCAACCACCAAACAGAACCCTTTCTCTTCTTCTAAAAGCAGTGTTTCTCCAGCAATGAGCTTCCTGGTTTGCATTGTCCGTGTAAGTTCGTGGAAAACCGAGCGTTCGACTGCCTCAGTGTCAGCATAGCCTCTCCGTCATATGTGTGAATCTCTGGCGCCCTACTCACGATACCCAAACACCTTGATCGCACTCAGGAATTCATCGAGGTAATTCGCCAGTCCTGGCTTTGAGTCCCCATCTTGGGTATCTGGGAAAAGATCGATCTGCGGTTCTTTGCGTTGAGGTTCAGGAGGCAGTCGAGCATACATATTCAAGAAGCGATATCTGACGATCCAAGAGACCATCGATGCAAACGCCAGGACAATCAGCATTCTAGCCATTGTCAGCCGAGGGCTACTCCTTTGGAGTAGGTGATGTCTACAGTGTAGTAAAGTTCATCGTGAAGGTCAGGCTCGTGGAGAACAGGGCGAACAGCACTGTGGGTATGGTGATAGTCGTGAATGTTATAATCCAAATCAGAATTCCAGGTAGTACTCTTGCCATAGTGAACAAAGCCTGTCCCAGCAAGCCCAGCCATGAGCCCGTTCCTAGATTCTCGGAGCGAATTTCTACACCGGAAAATCCTTGAGGAGTAGCTGTAGCGACAGTGTTTGAAGCGGTTCTGAGGAGAGAAGTCAAAGTCAGCGAAGCCGCGGATGGGCTTCCTGTCAAAGGAAGATCCATAACTTGTGACGTCCGTCTCGTCGTGTAGTCGCATGTTAGTCAATGCCCCACTTTCCGATAGCGGACGATGCTGTCAAGGCGAAGCGCCACGTGCAGTAAGTAGGACTATGACCTGCATCATTGGCGTGGAGGAGACGTGGGATTGTTGCGAAGCTGGGGTAGTGATACGCGGATAGCCCTAACCCTAGGATCGATATCATGGATTAGTACTACGGCAATGCATATCATGCTAGCGTAGAATATGCAAAATGGTGCAAAGCTCTTGGCTTGATAGGAGCAACATGGACTGTGTATAATGGAACTACATGACTGCCTGCCTAGGCGGCCCATGGCGTTACTCTCGAATGTACGATAATAACGAGGCCTGCTCCGAGCTAATGTCGTTCACGCAGATTCCGTGTCCTCAACACGTCCACCATGTTCCTGGTCTCTTTTCATCCTCTGCCGGCAAAGACAAACCTGACCTGAAAATTGCGGATGTGGTTTCTAGCAAGCTCTTCGCCAAAATAACCATTGTCCTCCCCCATCGTCCTGTCCAGGTCTTCGGCGCCGATGGACTCGCCATCCCCAAAGTCAAAATCGCCACGGTCATAATTCCATAAAAACGCCCCTCCTTGTGTGCTGTCGATCTCCCATCGCCCCTGCACCTCCTTATTGTTATCCGCGGACTGCAGGTCTGGGCGCTTGGCGAGGATGACGTATAACACTTGCAGACGGGGCAAATACTCGAACATTGTCGGCAGTATAGCGAAGGCGCTCCGAAGAATAGCCCTAGGCACGGCGATGCGTCTGAACTCCGATTTGGTGGCGACAAGGTGTTCAAAGAGTTCGGGTTGACACTGCCGATCGTCAGGATCGCAAAGACATGCGTCCCATACAACAAAGGGAAGGTATAGCGCATCACGCGTTGGGTCAAAATGGCGCGCAAAGACAGGGTAGTGTCTATCGTCTTGAGAGTACATCGTCAAACCCTGCTCGTAAACCCAGGCAAGGGCGATGCCTCGGGCCTCGCGGTTGACGAAGGCTAGCGGTACCTCATATTGGACATCGTCTGACAAGTCGTGCTGGAACTCATAATTCAGATTGTTTCTGTCGTTCTCAGGGTAACATTTATCGTTGGATTCGGACAGGCGTTGGGGGCATCGAAACTTCCTGATGTAGAAGTACAAGGCTGGCCCGGGTTCGTCGGGCAGCGCGTCGTGCCAGATTTGATTACGTAGCTCTGGGGAGAGACTCGAGAAGAGAGGGAATGTAGAAGAGCTGGCAGCCGCTGCAGCCATGGACATCGGAAAGCTATCTACGCTGTATTTCATGCGAACACGTATGAATCAGGTACAACGGCCCAGTCAATGCCGAGGCACAACACCAAAAGGCTTGACCATGCGCTAATGGGAGAGGCACCAATCCCTCAAAGGCTTACCGGGATCTCTCCCCCGGAAACCGCACCCCTGATAAGTACTACGACCCCCAAGAGTTTTGGTCTAAACTCTTAGGCGCCCTGGTCTTTGTTGATTTAGAACTAGGGCTGACTCAAAAGTTTTGGTATCGACTCGTACGGCTGGAGGGTACTGCTCTAGGTATGGAACTTAAACACCCTATCAGTACCTTAGGTATTCTCCGTATTCCATCATGTGGGGTGCATCATGCGAGTTTTATCTGTGTAAGTAATAGCTAGGAGCGCCATCGAAAATTTGACTACCGTGCTCGAAGCAAGCCAGCTTGCAACGTGCGAAGTTCATTTCCACCTTCTAGGAAGAGTAACTGCCGTGCCTCCATCGCCCTCGTCGATACCGGTAGCCCAGTTGTTCCATCCGAAATGGGCTTATGGCCGGAGTATTCGCTATAGTCTCTCCACTTCGAATTGGATCACTAAAGGGATTTCCCTGAGTATTCACTAATCCTGATTCCTGCGCCTGTCCCACACCATTCCGAAAGTCTTCTAAGGGCATGACGATGATCCGGGCCTTGTTAGCAGCCTTGACGCGTTGGTGGCCTTCCCTTCTCTGGTACTTGAACTCCTTTGGGAAAGTGTGCGTCGAAGCTGTGCCGGCCGTCGCTGAAGAAGACCCGACCTTTTGTTGATATCTGAACAATTTGGTCGAGCTGACATCCATATCTTCCATCTTGCCCATTTGTGGAAGAGCGACGGCGACGTGCAGACCTAGTGGTTCGAAGTAGTTTTGGTTCCACCGCTGCATGAGCATGTCGAGGACCCCCGTATTTTGTGCCGCCTCCATATTCTCATGCTCCGTCTTCTTTTGCCATTGGTAGCCGAGGAATGTACAGGGTACGGCGGCTGCGAAGGGTGTGGTCACAAAGCTGCAGAGTACGCCGCACGCGACACTAACTGCGACGAAGGTCGCGACTTGCTTCCCACTTAGTCTTGCTTGACTCTTTACTTCGTGGGTAAATAGCTTCCATTGGATCTTTGTCACACCGGCGCTCGCTAGCAATGGTGGAATCTTGAATCCCCACGTGATGACACCCCGACGAGACGGAATCTGCAGGCCTCGTCGGAGCCCGGATGGCTGAGATAGTAAAGTACGAGAAGGAGGGTCGACGACGGAGCGGACGAGATCCTGTATTGCGTGATGACTTGGCGCAATCACAAGAGCATTCTCCTCAGCTTCAAGGCCATGGGCAAAATCAACACCATGAGCGGGAGTAGGGTGGGGTTTCTCGACGTTCATAGCAGCTGAGCTCGATTTCTCTTTTGGCGTATCTTCGGCTGCGCTCGTGCTGACGCCTTCACTCTGAACCGGGTGGTAGTGATGGTGATGTTTGGTGTAGAGCGGCAGATCAGCATCTCTGAGCGAACTTGATGGTGTGGGGTGGACGTTGGGTGAGGAGGCGTGGATGTTGGGTGGGAAGATGTCGTAGTGAGAATGTCCTTCACCGATGGACGATACATCGTTGGACCCTCCCGGAGCCATCGACATACTCGCGAGCGTGAGGCTTTGCCAATTCAGCTGCACCGAGAATGACCACGGTAGAGCTACAGAGACGTAGTAGTGTTGCTTGATAGTGAGTGTAGCGGATAGTAGGATAAATAGGGTGTGAGATATTTGAATTGCAGCCTCGCTAGAAATGGAAGATATGATGACAAGCAGGCCTTCAAGTGAGGAAAGAGCAGCTGAAGGCGTGACTTCCCATTGCTTATGAACGGCAGTGGTCCTTCCTTCAACGGCGAAGAGACTATGTTCCTATGAAAAGCTGGAGGGTATCCGACGATGAGCCCCAAAAGATTAGGAACCTTCGACGACGATAATCCACTCATTTAAGATCTGTACACATCATACTCGGGTCGTCCAGCTTGGATCTGTCTCGCAATGGTGCTCATAGACGCGGTATGAGCCACACAGCATCTTTCGTCGCAAGCTGGCTTGCTTACAATCCCAACGGTATCCTCGTCGTCATGCATCAGCAAACAGTCCTTGTATTTTACAAGCATCTTTCCAAACCAGCTTTCCCATTACAGTCGACAGTCTTACAGAGAGTCTCATCGCAATTCAACACAATCCAAATATGTCTTTACCTCGAGGGTATCGTGTAGTCGTATTGATCTTGTCCGACTTGTTTGCTCACAAGAAATCCTCCATAGCACCATGCTGTCCTGTGCCATGGGTGGCGCTATCAAGCTGTGCCTATACTTGATGATCGCATCTGTACCTGCGTCAATAACGAATCGGTACCCCTGAGATTTGTACTGGTCTATCAGTACCACGCCGTTAAGCGACGTGCTCCAGAAACGTCTGGTTTCGCGCATGTACAAGAGGCAAGAGAAAACATGTTGTGGCGCTGTTGCTCCGCTAAAAGCTATTGCAAAATAGTAAGCGCCTTGCGTTCGATGATGTTGCAGACTCGAACACTCGCTACTACCGGTGGCGTTCTGCATTTATCCTCGCGTGCGTTGATGTCTAGACGGCCTGCATCAATCTGCCATGATAAATTTGATCGACTTGCAATGGCCAGGTAAAGCACCGAAAGCCACGAATCCTAGACTCAACATGGAGAAAGACGAAACCCTTGGAGATTCGGTACGACTCTCCGACATAGATCCAGAACAGCTATGAACCTTGATGAGTCACGTATTGGTCCAGGTCATTAGGCATCCGTCGGCTGGTATTGGTAACCAACCACGGTAACCACTCGAAACAAATCATATCGTTATATACGGAGTTGATCACAATAACATTGACCGGAGCTACAGAGCTATGTTCAATGTCCTTGAACGGTGAACCCAAAGATTTAGAGATGCAACCGATGTTTGAGAAATTCAAGGAAGCCTGTCTCCACTGTTGATCAGCTACAAGAGAGAGTGAAGATGCTTTCAACAACCAACATTTTCGTCGAAGATCGACCTCTTTGGTCCTAGAGATTTAAGGCGAATCGACAACCTCGGGCTCAATCCCACCAGTGTACAATATTACGGGATAATAGTATCCTACGCTTGCTGGACTGATGTTGTTGACAAAGCCGTCCTTAGACTTTGGAAGTCAGATAGATGTGAAGTCATGACTAAGTACTTTACCGTACGGACTGGACTGTGACGATGCCAAGACGCCAAGAGTTTGCAGACTAGCCTCGGTTGAACCTTCCCCCGACCGTAACCTCCTTGGAGGTCTCCTCTCTTGCTACTCATCAACTGTCCCAATTCACGCCAGATGTTGCACACTCACAGCATCTCAAATTATGACCACCCGGTATCGAGTCGAGTGTGAGTACATCGTGTGACAGGTAGCAAGTATGGGCGCTACCAATAATTGACGATCTGGAACCATAGATGCTCTCAAGGTATATCACCTATTTCGATTCTATTCTGTGAATATATGGCAGAACTGATCAATGCATCCATCAGACACATCGTAGAGATCAATTGGCGAGTCTAGGATCTAGTCTCATGTCAATCGCGTAATATGTTCTGACTCAGATCGGAAAGATTGAATGGATCAAGGTACGAATCGGTGCTACAGCGATAGAAACTCTGTTGATACTGCGTTGTCCAGGGATTGCTCGCTGTGCCATTCGTCCTCCACTCCCAGCCAACCGCAGCATACGAGGATAGAGATGACGTCCTCACTACGATGGCATCGACCGCCCACAAGCGATACGCTGAGATTTTGCACGACGTAGAATGCCTCATCAACGATCACCTAGCACATCAACGAAGAAACACCATCGATCGTTCAAAATTGAAATTGCTAGTACCTGGGGTCGGCATATTCTTTACTCCTCTACTACTCGTGAAGGCTTTTGAGTATCAAGACAAAAAGAGAAGGATCAGCTCACGACGCTTCGTACCGCCCTCATTCAATGACATTCGCCTGATCCTGAATTCTGCGCAAGTACTAGGACTCATTCAGAGCGGACCTCTTGAACTCGTGACTTTCGACGGTGATGTCACGCTTTACGCAGATGGGCACTCCCTGGACGATGACAATCCCGTGATACCACGTATCGTCGATCTTCTGACGCGAGGTACTAAAGTCGCCATTGTAACAGCTGCAGGATATACGGATCGCTCGAAATACTATGGTCGTCTACATGGCCTTCTTGTCAGGCTAAAGAAAGCAGTTGACATCAAAGAGCTCGTTGATCCGGAGTTGATAATACTCGGTGGTGAGAGTAGTTATCTCTTTGCATTCGATCCTGCGGAAGAATATTTCCTCAAATATGTGCGAAGAGAAGACTGGATTCTCCCACAAATGAAAGATTGGACGGATGAAAACATCACTACCCTGCTAGACGTTGCCGAGAAGGCTTTACGCGAATGTATCGCCAACATGCAATTATCGGCCGAAATCCTTCGCAAAGAACGCGCAGTGGGTATCATCCCAAGTACAGAGCCCGGTTCTCAAAAGTTCACGCGGGAACAATTGGAAGAAACAGTGTTGGTCACTCAGCAAATTGTGGAAATGTCTCCCGTTGCAAAGAAGCTACCATTCTGCGCTTTCAATGGTGATTTCGCGCTAGATTCATTCTTCGATTCCGTTCACTGATGTGTTTGGTAGGAGGTAATGATGTCTTCGTTGACATTGGCGATAAAGGGTGGGGCGTCTTGGCGTGTCAAAGGTATTTAGGAGGTATTGATGGGAGCAAAACGTTGCATGTGGGCGATCAATTCCTCTCAGCCGGGGCCAACGACTTCAAGGTATGTATTCTATTTACTCGGATCCTGGTCTTTCCTGATATTTGATATATGCAGGCGAGACTGGCATGCACCACCGCCTGGATAGCCAGCCCGGGGGAAACAGTCCAATTACTGGATGAGCTTGCTGCTCATGCAGCCACCGAAGAACATTGACAAGACTCTCATGACCTCTAAACCGGCAGCTCAAGACTCCTATTGATCACACTCGTGGAAGCTTATTCACAAGCTACGTTGTTTATACTTGAATACTTCCAAACCGATGAAGCATCTCATTGTACCAGTGAGATCTGCTACGCTCGAGATTTATCGCCGCCAGTCGTGGTTTTCTTCTCCTTGTCAGTCGATGAGATGAGCAAGAAGTCGCCTAGAGATCTGCTGCTGCATCGATGTGATCTTAGGTACACATCAAGATCTCCTTGCCATCTGTGGCTCTGAAAGAACAAATATTATAAGTATCATATCCATAATTAACAATTCCTATTTATATCTATGTTTCGTGTTGCCCTAGATGAAATTACTCCGGCTGAACAATTCTGATTGCGGCATTCCATTCGGCTTCCCCGTTTTCATCTCCAGTGATGATCAAACATGATTGGGAAGTACCAATTACGCTAGCTCGGTCGATCCTTCGATTATTCCCTTAATCAGATGAGCCTTGACGTCCGCAGTTGTCCTCTCTAGAGTCTTTAGCTCACGCTGTTGGTTTATCATCAGATCTCGTGCTTCGCCTAGTTGACCCTTAACCATGTCGATCTCCGCTCGCATCGTTTCGTACCCCTCTATCGCCAGTGCCGATCCAACTTCTGCATGTTCATCCAGAAAACGGACGAACGCCTCATTTTTTACGAGCGCCGGCATCCGTGTGACGCATTCGGCGACCATCAAGGATCGAAGGGCCTTACGTGATGGTGGCGTTGTGCCGATGACGATATCGAAAACTCCCAGCAGATCCTCGTCGCAAAGCTCTGGGATGCTGGGACCGAACTTCGTCTCTGCAAGGACCGCTAATTCGGCGATGTTGTATTTGTCTGCCATTGCGTATACGAGGGCATTCGCCGATGCCTTGGTGAGTGCATCATTACCTTTCGCTGAGATTAGCCGGCACAAAAGAGTCATCCACACTGAGCGAATGTGTTTTGATCTCACTCACCTTTCTCCGCAGATCGGTCGTTGTAGTCGAGGGTGTAGAGATATTCAATCAGCCTTGCAAAGGCCAGGGGATCGTCGTCGGGGAGATCTATGACGCCAGTGACGCCCTCCTTGATAGCCATTAAGTCAGTACTATACAAATGTTTGTATTCTCTATGAGGCAAGGCGTACCTTGAATCGACCATCGCAGGCAATGGTCAGGAACTCAAACCGCGGGCAGACGATGGCGCGGTGCAGAAGGTAGTTCTTGCCGCCACAGCGGACGGTCAGGTCGGAATATCGTCCAGTTTCTAGCAGAGTAGCGTTGCTGGCTACTAAGGGGCAAGGACGGTGATCCATGATCTGGAGGAATAACGAAAGCGTTATCGAAACGCTTCTGAAGGGCTGTGGTCAACTGCTGCTGTGAGTTCGATATTTGAGATCATTATATTGTGGTAGGAGATGTTGTGGGAATTGAACTCTAAGATTGTGAGTGTTGTACGTGCTATATGTTGAGCGGGCGAGGTGGATTGATCGTATGCAAATGAGGGGCAACAAATCTCTGTGTTGGGTGGACTGGCAGTGTTGAAGTCCTTGATATTGACCAATTGTTCCGAGGCCAGGAGAAGTGTGGAAATATTAATGCATCAAGAGGGTTGGGTATCATCTGAGGAAACCCAAACATGGACCAGAGGTTGGGGTTCAAGCGATGATAGTACGAAGCCCCCATAAAGGTAAGCACATATCCTCATGTGTTGATAAGCAATCTCACGATCATGAAAATTTCGTCGACACGAGAGGCGATCATCTAGCATTGAATTATTTGAAACTACATGAATCTGCTTTCAATAATCACAAGGATAGATACTCCTAGACCTGTCGAGCTCCACGATCAAGCATCCTGCACACAAGGTCATCTCTTGCACTTCGATGCTATATATTTGTCCCTTCCGCTGCATATCGATCCATGCCTCAACACCCCGCCCTGCCCCCCTCCTCCTCCCCTCCCCCTTTCTCCTCAGCGCAGTTCCCAGCAGTCCATCATCCTCCCATACACAACCCCCTCTTCTTAATCACCCGCACATCAATCCATAATCCATCCATAAACCCCAGCCACAGCCACAACCACAGCCTCGCCAGCCTCATCTCATCAATGAAGGAAAAGCGCAACGAGGAGATGATGAGGATCAATGCTTTAAGGGTTCTTGGAGGTTAGTAGGGTGGAGGGTGAGGATGGAGGGAAGGGAGGAGGGAGGGAAGGGAAGGGAGGGAAGGGAGGGAAGAGAGGGAGGAAGGGAGTGAGGGAGTAAAAAAGTATGTGAATGAATGGGGATGGGGATGGGGGGGTATGAGATATGGTGATGGTTTGTTGGTGGTTTAGTGGGGGATAGGTATGGGGATAGATAGGGATGGATTGGGGTGGATGGGTATAGATGTGAATTGATGGGGTGATGGTGATGATTTAGTGCGGATAGGTATGGGGATGGGTATAGGGATGAGTATAGGGATGGTTTATTAGTAGCTTAGTGGTGGTTTAGTGGGGGATGGGGGATAGAGATATGATAGGTATGAGGGGTAAATGGCTACTATTGTTATTCTCTTCAAATGTTGATGATAAAGCTATTCTATTTCGCGTATCGAGGACAGTCTTTAGAGAATATGGATCCTAGAAATTTGGATTCTAGAGGCTGTAAGTTGCTTTCGTAACTGTTTTGATGATTATGATTCTACATCTCTGCTCTGCTCTACTCTACTAAGCGAGGAATATATGTTTTTTACGTTAATCGGATTTATCTAGGTTTCCTTAATTCTTAATATGGGTATGTCATGTGATATATCTAGGCAATATCGACTGTATCCAGCTGGCGTATACTTCGGAAACGTAGCTTTTAAAGATTATTGACGATGAGGAGGTTAGGACTGTCTCAATATAGTGGGGTTGATCTGTGTCGAAGTTGAGGAAGTGAAAGAGTTGTAAGGGGGATCTTCGAGGTTCGGAAGGCTTGTAGATAGCGGTGGCTTACTATGAAATTTGCGTCCGGGGCTGCAGCGATAGTCTGTCCTCGAAGAGCCTTCTTTCTGGTGGACGTGGTGGTCCATAGATCGCATTGGAACGTTGGTTTCTGACAGTGATGCCTGAGCTCTTTCTCGCAGTATATCGATGTCAGTCACTCAAGTGGCTTTGACGGGATAAATGAGTGTGCGTATGGGGCGAGCCTCATAGACAAGAGGAGTAGAAATGGGACCGAGGGTTGGTCTTCAAGGAGACTTGACGGGTTGCGGGCTTAATGAATCGATTTTTTGATGTGCAGCTGTGAAAGTAGATAGGGGTGTTGCTGAAATAAAATGGCCCAAGCAAAAGACATAAACATAACGTGTGATCTGTCGGGCTCACGAACCACATGCGCCTCAAGATCCGAGCACATTCAAATAATATTTGCAATACAAGTGTACAACAATGGCGATGTATGTTGTGCACCTGGCTCAACATACATAATAATGTGTGCAGAGCTTTTGGGGTACACCGTCCTACTAGATGGAATGGATGTTGAACATGAGCTTTAGCATTCGCCAATATGCACCCAGATTCCCTGTAGCAAGGTCAGTAAATCATAGACTTCGGGAGATCGTGAACTCACAACGAAAACTTTTACATCATCAAAGTACAGAGAATCAGTACCATGGGGAAGACTCGGCATCGGCTGGCGTGTTACCATCTATCGAAACCTCTCTAGCATTTAGCTAAACTAATCGACGTTCTGGTGATCAAATGTTAAGGGTAAAATCGTCAACATTCTGCTACAAACTTTTTCCGTTTCACTGAATTCGGAATATGTCAGCTACCCTCGCACAAATGTGTCACCCGTCCACCCGTAAGCTCTCTCCAAGCGCCTTCCATACCGTCTAGCCATCCGATATGGTATCTTATTGTATGGATGCGGCTCATGGAAGATGATACTTCGTCCAAATAAATCGGTCGTAGGGGCGAATATCCACGCCGAGCCATCCAGACTCTTGACGGAGAAGCCGATGGAAGCCATTGCTGAAAGGAATTCGGACCATGGTATTTCGCCAGGAGGCTCTTCTTGCGAGGGTGTGTAGAACATTTTTGAGAAGACTTTGAAGCCACGCTTGCTCACCGCGAACTTTGAGGGTTGTTCAGCAGTCGGTGCATTCGGTCTCTCCGTATCGATTTCTATTTTTGTTTCGTTAGGGATACCTCGCGTCTTTTCCTTCGATCGTACTTCTGGGATGGTGTCCGGTCCAATGGTTTCTTCTGTTCTCTGCTGCAAATCGGCCGCTGAGAGTTGGTATGTAAGCTTCTCGATGCTGGAATCTTGAAGTTTGTTTACGCGATCATGGTCAGGCTCTTTCCAGTCTGGAGTTCTCTGGAGCTTTCGCTCCTCGAGCACACCTACGAGCAGACCATGTAAGCTCTTCCCGCTCTTCTGAACAGCGTGGCTGTCAATCTTGTTCCAAAATGCGTCAAGATTGCTTTCGGCTTCTTGCAATTCCTTGGTCACAGCAGCTGTTCGCCGTTTGTGAGATGGATAATTGAATTTTGAAGGTGGTGTCCCGACAGCGGACAGTTGCTTATTCTTATCTTCGGTAAGTACGCCAAAGACCTTGGTCATTAGCTTGCTTTTCTTGGCAAATTCGGCCTCTTGTTCAGGAAGACTCAACGCTTCGGTCATTGGAGGGCCAGGCCGGAGTAATCCTATCTGACGTTTCAGCTCAGCTAATAGGGACATGTTGGAAAGCAAGTAGGCAAGCAGGGCCGATAGTCGTTCGCGACTTTTGAGGTCGCTGCGAATCAAACGTTCTAGCTCGTCGAGAATGTTGTCCAGACCGCACAAGAATAGTTGGTCGTCCATTGTTAAACGGCCCATTAGCCACAGAAATGGATCCCCGTCGCTGTATGGATTACCCTTGCCCTTCACGACGATGCGGTTAGGATTGTTTGAGTCTAGCGGCTCTCTAACAAAGTGCTTCCGGAGTGGAGGTGAAGCCACCATTGCAACTTTCCAAACTCCAATCTGACCTTTGATGGCTTGTTCGATGAGATACGAAAAATGACAGAGAGCATGCTCGTAGTCTTCTGAAAAGTCATAATTTGACCCGCGCTGGTTTTCAGATCGATCTCTCAGCTCGCCAAGGTGATTTACGTCCTTCAGTATAAGATCCCAAATCAGTAGTGCAAGGTACGCCTCAACGAGCACGTTTCCAATGACACGTTCCCAGAATTCGTCTCGCCTAAGTATCGGGTGGGGCTTGTCATTAGTACTCAGAATCTTTTCTTGCCGATGCTCGCTTGCATCGAGGAGAACATCTTTGAAATACGAAGGATCTTCTCGGAGGGACCAGATATGGTCTTCCGCCTCGGAGCGTTTGGCAGAAACGAACGTTTGCAGCCGCGAAATATCAAAGTGATCAGGTACTCTATACGGAGCTTCCAACACTTCATTCGTAAGAGATGGCCAATCCTCAATTCCTTGTATGGTATCTAGGGGAACTGGCTGCCTGGGTATGCTCGAGTCCTCTAGCGGAAGATCTTGCAAGATTTGCTGGGCACATCTCAAAAGAAATCGAAGCTTCCTCTGTTGAATTTCCAAGATCAAAAGGCCTTCACCTGGTTGAATACCTGTACCCTTGGACATCATGTCAAAGGCATCCGGGTCCTCATCCCATGAGACAAGACGACCGTATGTCTTAACTGTATTTTGTCCGAGTAGCAGCATGGTATATCCCGAGAGATATGATGGCACGATGGCTTGCGTGATAGTACCAAGATGTATGGAGTTGAAATCCGAATTGGCAAAGACACCAGGGTTGTTGCGGCCCCGAGAGTGCATGAAGAGCAGCAGGTTCTTGGGCTTCAGCAAGTCCTCCGCATTGAGAGATGGGAGGAGGAATGAGTCGCGAAAGCGACTGCCGGATCGCATTTGGTCTGTAGATTCGCGCCTGATAGCGTCGAAATCGGGACGATGACCGGAAGGTATATTAGGGTAGGCTGCGGAAAGGACTTTCCGACGCTGATCCCCCGTCTTCTTCACCCATCTCTTTCTCAGAGTTACCTCATATCTCTCCAGGATCCCGAATAGGGCATCCTTGTCTGCAAATATATCTTGTGCACGTGACTTCGCCTCCTGTTGTACCTTGGGGAGTTTTGGGAAGGTTGGTGTTGGTAAATTTGGATTCCCTTGAGTCATAGCAGCGAACAATCTCTCTGGATCATCGTATATGCTATGGTCATCCATGTTGGTGTACTATCGCCTGAAAGATGCTAGCGAATGCTCGTTGATGTAGAGGGCAGCGACCTAAGACAAACTGTTCCGAACCACGTGGGGATTTGGAGCACTTTTATCACTGGCTCTTTGAGAGTCCCCGGACCACTCGAAAGGAAAGTGCTTAATATACTTAGCTATGGCAAATTTCCTTCTGGAAGTGTTGGAGTTTGACAGCCACTGATGAGAGGTAATTGGACCAGCGTTGGAAGCATGTATTTAGGGAGGGAAATGCCCCTATTATTCCTACTCCTTAGCAAACCCCATAGTAGCAAATCAATATCAGACAACGACTCACAAATACCACCTTTTCTGCCACGCATACAATCCGAACGAAACTGCGGTCTCACTTTAAATAGGAAGCTTGTTGATCATAGATTCAGAATGTCGGTAAACTATGATATCCCCATCAAGCACTGATATAATGTTGGGATGTGTCTTACATGTACAAAGAGTAAGCCGTTACAACATAGACGGGCAGAGGTCGAGCGGGGCCTCGGTGCCAAGATCTGCTAGTACATTCTAGCGCCATTGACTCCAGCCTTGCTGAACCGGATGATATACAGACATTATGCGACAATCATAGCATGTGCTCGCTGAGATGTAGTCGACTGCGTATGGGCAAAATGTTACTGATTCCATCGAGGTCTTCGAAACAGTCCCTCGTACTCCGATGATAGATTAGTGAAGGTCATACTCCGTAGCACCGAATCTCTTGTCTTTCTTGTATACCTTACACGTCGTACCACGGGCTTTGCTTTGATTAACATGTCAGAGTCGAGTGCGGTAGGAAATCGCGTGGGGTGATGTTCGGTAACTTCTTCGAAGTTGGGCTCATTGCTCGGCCTTGTTGAACTTTGGCTGCAGGTTTTGTGCTTCAATCTATGTTGTAGGCGGAGGGAATGACGATAATCGCTAACAAGAGATTTTAGCTTACCTTTATCAAATGTCAGGCTACCTATTCGCGTCTTGTCATTTCTAGGGGCTTGCCTTGTCAGCAGTGGCAGTCATAGGGCAACTTGACAACCCTTCAATGGCTGGATTTGAATTACAATGTGGCAGCAAAGGCAATATATCCAAGGCGCTATTGCCGTATCATGGCTATAGATGTGATAGTCACTCAAGTTGCTCCACCTTCATTTACTGCTAAGGATCCAAAGACCTCGATCAGGCCTTGCTCCATGCTTCCTGATCGGTCACCGTACCAAATCCAACTTGTCGATGCCTTCTGCTTCCCTCCACGCAGATAACGAAGTCTCAGTTGCCCTTTGCCCAATTGAACAGACACTGTCTCGTTGTCTCTGGTCTTAGGGTCGCTCCACACAATTGATTTGTCGTAGGCGGATATTGTACGCCATTTGGGAAATACTGAAACAAGCCGCTGAATGATGATGAGGCCAAGACAATCGATTATGTGATTTTCGAGGGTTGTGAGTGTTGTGAATTGCGTTTGAGGTGGTAATGCGCTCAAAGGGGTATCTGGGATAGGGTCTTGGATTATGACCTGGAAGTTCGTGCCGAAGTGTGGTGGCTGGAACGCTGTGTTTGCTCTGATCTCTACCGCAGTAGGCTCGGGTTGGAAAGAGAGCATCATAGTGGTGTCGAGAGGTAATGTTAGAGTCTTTATTATATCATCGACTGTAGATTTCTGTGAAGGTGCGATGGCGAAAGCCATTGTTTCACGACGTTCCAAAGATCTGGTTCTTTTGATTGACATATCAAATCCTGCTGCGGCCAAAGTTCTTCCAAATCCTTCCATAGAAGTCTGCATAGATTCAAGGTAGGACTTATGCTGTAGATATTCGAGTATGGGCCTCAATAGTGCGTATATAGGCCTTGCGGGTTTGTGCTCTCGTAATGGCAAAGGTATCTTTGAGCGAGTCTGTAGATTTTGTCGATGGGCGTGAGATAACAATATGCGAAGAGTTACAGCGATAGCGTCCGCAACAGGATCACTACCGCTTGCCTCCACAAATGATTCGTCTTCTAGAGGCTCAAGGGTAATCTCGATCTGCTTACCGGTCTCGTACGGTAGCAAAATAGTGCTATCGGCGCAGCGTACGCCTTGATTGACAAGGTTACGTGCTTCCCGGTCTAGCTCATGATGCAGCTCCTCGTCGAAGAGGCTATCTCTGGCTTTCAAGATTTCCCTCTGTACCGAGACCTCTTGAGCCCCGTTAACACGATCTCCGATGTTTGAAGAAATCGGTTGTCCTTGGTGAAGAATCCGCACTCGTAATCTTCTGTCGCCCTTCGATCTGATACCGCGGTCAAGACTAAGGTTGCCATCTTCGTCACGTCTAAGAGCTGCTAGCCCTCGATCTCGCAAATCTGAATAAGCTAGAGCTCTGGTCAGTGACGTTTGATCAGACGAAAGATGACGTTGTCTCATACCTTCTGCGAATCCGTAGCGAACCCCCAGGGTGTGCTTTTCACGTGGCAGCCGATGCAAAGACCAACCCTTCTCTTTCACGGCCAGTACCTGCTCCCAATACCTCGCCTCTCTTTCCATTTCTTGCTCCAAACGTGTGGCGGAGTTCAGCAAAGAATCCACCGTGCCATGCAGAGACTGCATCCTCCAACCAATCACCGTCATATCCTCATTGTGCCTCTCGACTGCGGAGACCTGAGGGACTTGGACTACTTCAGCCCCAAGGGACCCCAGTGGCACCATTTGCTTAAGCTCGGGCGACATTGTAGTTTGCGCTGCTGCAGGGGCATGCTTCGTCAATAGGAACGACACGAATTCAAGAGCCATTCGGCTCTCATTAGTTGCCTGCCTTATGGACAATGAGCTGGCAGATCGCGACAGTACGGGCCGGTGTCTCCTCACACAATGTACTTTCGTATGTCCTCCCTTGCTTCGGCGACCTCTTCTTTCTTCGTCTCAGCATCTTGTCCCACTGCGGTGGTTTCGACTGCAACATCATGACTACTATTCGCGCCTCCAGCATCGAGCTCGCGAATCTCTTCCTCGAGGCTTTTCTCGGTGACGTTGCGAAATGAGCCCCGCTGTTCGTTGACGCGCCGAATTAGATACTGGAGGGACTCTTTGTCCTTGTCAGCTTGGGGAGAGGCTTGCAACGACAGGGCAAGCGTTTCAGCCATGCTGAGGAGTATGGTCGGGTCCTCAGAGCCATGTCACATGACGAAGACTATGCACTGAATCTGCACCACTTGATATGCCACATCGATAGAGTGAATGTCGAGGTTGGAGGACAGCCCTACGACTATTCAAGCTGTTTCGAGGTGCGGAAGCGGTTCCATGAGCTTAAACCCCGGAATCGTTGGCTGGCCAATCGATAAGCTCGTGGCACTTTCAGCAGGTCCGATAAGAAGCTGGAGAGCTCATTCGACCACCATACTCGTCTTTTTCTGTCTACCTCCACGCTCATTATCAACGACCTTGCACTTACATCTTCGTTCCTTTCCACCTTTCAGGCTCATTCATTGGATATAATCTGCCGATACTGACTACCGATTCTTCTAACGATGCCACCAATCACCAATGGTAGTCCAGCGCCCAAGAAAAGAATTGCTGTCATGACCAGTACAGTCCATCGTCGTTCTTCCTTCAGGACTTGCTGCTAACTCCTGATCCAGGTGGAGGTGACTCGCCTGGAATGAATGGCGCAGTCAGAGCGGTTGTTCGCATGTCTCTAGATCAAGGCTGTGAGCCATACTTCGTCTTAGAGGGCTACGAAGGTCTCGTGCAGGGTGGTGACCTTATAAAGCAAGCTCGTTGGGAAGACGTTCGGGGGTGGCTCTCCGAAGGCGGTACCTTGATTGGTACAGCGCGGTGCAAAGCTTTTACGGAAAGACCTGGACGACTGAAAGCTGCGAAGAATATGATTGAAAAGGGTATAAATGCGTTGGTGATATGTGGTATGTGACGCCCCTCTTTTGAACACTGGTTTAATCGATTCCTTTTCATCGTTCCGAGCACGCAATGCTGATATCGGAATCTTGACAGGTGGCGATGGGTCTCTCACCGGAGCCGATACCTTTAGAGGAGAATGGCCGGGGTTGCTCGAAGAATTGGGAAATAAGAAAGAGATATCAACAGAACAATTGGAGACCTTTCAACATCTAAATATCGTCGGTCTGGTCGGGTCGATTGACAACGATTTTGCAGACACTGATGCTACCATTGGATGCTACTCTTCGTTGGGCCGAATATGTGAGGCGGTGGACTACATTGATGCAACAGCATTTTCACATCAGCGGGCTTTCGTGATTGAAGTCATGGGCCGGCATTGTGGGTGGCTAGCGCTGATGGCAGGAGTATCGACGGGAGCTGATTTCATCTGTATGTACTCCAGCTCAAATTTCTTGTCAAACACCGTTGGTCGGGTCTTGGTACATGTATTGGAACATATCGTGGGAGCGGTCATTCCTCAGTTGCATCTACAGCATTGGAGCTTCCTCTCGGCAGGGCGATTACTGACTGTGGGAATTACGATCAGTCATTCCTGAAAATCCGCCTGATAAGGACTGGGAAACGCAGATGTGCAACATCATCAAACAAGTCTATCTCACATACACATTCACTTGGCCTTTACTCACCATTCCCAGCATCGATCCCTCGGAAAGCGGAAAACAATCGTTATAGGTAATTGAATTCTTGCCTGACGAATCCGTACACGGGATAAACGTTAATACCACGAACAGTCGCGGAAGGCGCTCATGATCTGGAATTGAATAAGATATTGCCGACCAGAGTCAAAGACTTATTATCAAATACCCTTGGACTGGATACTCGAATCACTACACTCGGTCACGTCCAGAGAGGAGGCAATGCATGTGCCTACGATCGACAATTATCTACGTTGCAAGGAGCTGAAGCGGTCAAGGCAGTCCTCGAAGCCACACCGGACACACCCTCAAATTTCATTGCCATTTTAGAGAATAAGATTATCCGAAACCCACTCATTGAAGCCGTGCAGTCGACCGCTGAAGTTGCCAAGGCGATCAAAGTCAAAGACTTCAAACGTGCAATGGAGCTGCGAGGCCCAGAATTTGCGGAGTATCATAGGTAAGAACTACTGACTTCTTATCACCACATGTTCTAACGAGGTGGAAGGGCATATATGACCACTACAGCTACAGATCAGCCGGCACTGCGACTACCAAAAGAAAAGGTTGTTCAGCTCCTATCCCATTGAATGACATCTACTAAACGGTGATAGCACATGAGGATTGCCATCGTACACGTGGGCGCCCCTGCGGGCGGGATGAATTCAGGAACCCGGGCAGCAGTAGCATACTGTTTATCCCGCGGCCACACCCCATTAGCAATCCACAATGGCTTCCCCGGTCTCGTTCGCCATCACGCGGACAAGCCTGTCGGCTCTGTTCGGGAATTGAGTTGGCTAGAAGTTGAGGGCTGGATAAGTCGTGGTGGTTCAGAGATTGGCACCAACAGAGAAATACCTTCGAAGGTCGGTATGGGCGAAACAGCCGACTGCTTCAACCTGTACAAATTTGACGGACTTTTCATCATCGGTGGTTTCGAAGCCTTTACCGCTCTCAGTGAACTTCGAAAAGCAAGACCGGATTATCCAGCATTTCGTATTCCGATGATGCTACTTCCAGCAACCATTAGCAACAACGTCCCGGGAACCGAGTACTCTGTTGGCAGTGACACCTGCCTGAACGCATTGATCAACTATGTAAGAAATCATTTATACTACATCTTTGAAACAGATTACTGACCAGGCCACCAGTGCGACGCAATCAAACAATCAGCGTCTGCCTCGCGGCGGCGCATCTTTGTCGTCGAAACCCAGGGAGGACGCTCAGGATACATAGCCACCATGGCCGGTCTGGTAAATTTTCTCCAATTCCGTCTCGTACTAAAGCGGCTTCTAGTAGCCTATTTCGCAAGCAGCTACCCCTTATATATATCGTCATAACTCAAGGTCCTTACATTTATATACAACTACTAACCACTCATTCACCAGGGCATCGGCGCCCTAGCCGTCTACACCCCCGAAGAAGGCATAACAATGTCGATGCTAACCCGCGACATCAACCACCTCAAAGCCAGCTTCGCCAAAGACCAAGGCCAAAACCGCGCCGGCAAACTCATTTTGAACAACGAACATGCCAACGCAACCTACACGACCCAAGTCATCGCCGACATGATCAAAGAGGAGTCGAAAGGCCGCTTCGAATCCCGCTTCGCCATCCCCGGCCACGTCCAACAAGGCGGCACGCCCTCGCCCATGGACCGCGTCCGCGCCGTCCGGCTCGCCGTGAAATGCGTCCAAGCTATCGAAAAGTACGCGGGCATGTCGAAAGATGAGATCGCGGCGGATGAGATGTCGATGGCGGTTATTGGCATCAAAGGCGCTAGTGTGGTGTTTGGAGCCATGGAGCGGTTGGAGAGGGAGGAGACGAATTGGCGCGATCGGAGGCCGAAGGCGGAGAGTTGGTTGAAGTATAAGTTGATTGTCGATACGTTGAGCGGGAGGCCGAGGAAGGAGGATTGCTGCGGGGAGTGTGGGCGGGCGTTTGTCAACTAGAACAGGGTAATATAAGGTAGAAAGTAGAAATTTAGATGAAAAAGGGGCAGGCAGGCGCAGATATTATGTACATATACCCTAGGGAGAGAAATATCCTATCCCTATCCCATCCTATCCTCTTAATCCAATCAATCCATCTCACTAACATAAAAGCTGATTGTCGATACCTATATTAAGCGGCAGGCCGAGGAAGGAGGATTGCTGTGGCGAGTATAGGAGGGCGTTTACCAATTAAAGGGGTAACATATATACCCTAGAGTATCTATTAAGAATAGAAATTTTAGAAAACCTCATCCTCTTAATCCAATCAATCCATCTCATTAACATAAAAGCTAATAATCAATACATCAAGTAAGAGGCCAAGGAAAGAAGATTACTACGGGGAGTGTGAGAGGGCGTTTGTCAACTAGAATTAGCATTTTATTAGGAGGAACGATTATCAAAGGCGGGGGAAGAGGAGTGTATAATATATATAACCTATTTATAAAAAATCTATGGTAAATTTAATCCTATCCTATCCCATCCCATCCCTCCTATCCCATCCCATCCCATCCCTATCCCTCCCATCCCATCCCATCCCATCCCATCCCTTCCCTTCCTATCTATCCTATCTATCCCATCCCATCCCTACCACCTCACCTCATCCCCAACAACACCTCACCTCACCCCAAACCAACGCCAACGCCAACGCCAACCTCAATACCGCAAATATCTATAACCGGGCGTATTCTATTCTATATTCCGCCATCCGAAAAGATAAATGTAGAGACTACCTACCTACCTACCTACCTACCTTAAGGTAAGATAAGAAAGAAAGACGAAAGGCAACGGAAACGATTACGGAAAACATCCCGTCGCCCGTCGCGATGGGATTCCTCAAAACCTCGAAAGCATCGGCAGTGCCCTTCATCTACCTCGGCCAGCCCCGCAATGAGCAGGCTTGCAATTTACGACTACAGGGAGAGATCTAAGTGAACGGTTGCAAAGGCTGACTACTCTACGGCCCGTACTACGCGCATAGAACGTAATCGGTGGACGACAAAGATACAATGTTCACGGATGGTGATTAGTTGTTGTACAAAGGTATGATCCACAAGCGTGACAGCGCGTGGAACTTTTGTATTTTTGTCTAGCCATGTACTCGTAAAGCATTAACGCGTTGTTCCATTACCTCCAAAAGCATTACCATCGCGCATTGTGAATTCAACATCTACTGTTATTACAGCGCAGCGTCCCTCAACCAGCCATGTAAAGACCCAGGGCGACGATGTGCGGGTTCAGCATCGAAGTGTTGAACGGAGTGACGAAAAGGTCGAGTTCTGTGAGCATGACGGCCATGGTGCCATTGATGACACCATCATTGCTGTAGACAAAACCTTCTGGCTGGAAGGTGTAGCCAGTATTGTTGCCAGTAAGTGTGAGGGGGCTGTAGGCTGTTGGAAGTCAGTCTCAATGCTCTCGATGATGATACGATAAGACTTACTCAGGTTGAGCTGCTGCGACCAACCGACAAACTTGGGAGCCCCAGCAGTAGTGGCTGTCACATAGGAGTTGTTAGGACCAACAGCCTGACCTGGTGCATCCCACGAAAGCAGGATCTGCTTGCCGGCGAATGACAGGGGCTCCGTCTTGTTGTGGCCGACGGCTGGGCCGCATCCGTATCCAATTGCGGTTATGTTTTGACATGAGCCGGTAGTGAGATTGGAAATGGATGGGTCGGCGACACGGGGACCGACCTGCTCGCTGCCGTCTTGAGCTGTGTCGTTGGGTGAGTAGCGGTTGATATTGGGATTGTTCAGGATATGGAGGACGGGGAAGTTCTGCCATGCCAGACGGGTCTGGTTTTCAGGACAATAGCTGATGTAGGGCGCAAGCATAGACCACGCCCACGACTGAGGCCAACCGTTCTCGAATGACACGTCCATGGGAGTCAAGCCGCTCATTTGGCGGAAGATCAATTGTTGACGGGCTTCCGTAGCGATGGACTGAGCCAAGAGCTGACCAACCTCTCGAGCATCGAGATGGTTGATGAAGCCCCAAACACCCGACTCGCCGAAGCGGGTCAGGCGCTGCATGAAGTCGAGCCACTCGCGGACGGTATTGTATGGGTAATTATAGTAGCACTGCTTGGGGGCCCGTTCGCCAAGCATATTCGTGAGCAGGGTTGCATGATCGGTTTCCTGATCTGCCATGAATTCGATCAGGGATTGGTATTCAGGACCAAGGCCAGCCGCGAGCAGATCGTCTTGCGAGAATCTTGCAAGGCCATCGTGGAAAAGGTCCAGTTCGATCCACTCTTGGTACAAGCCTATCGATTCAACGTCAGCATATTCTCCACGATCCCTTCTTGTCTCAACGTACCCAAGGCTATCGACTCGAAGTCAAAGTCGCTGTTGACCATATATCTCGGTAGGGTCCCATTGGTGCCCAATCCACCTGCGGGTGTGTATGGCGCCGGGAAAGGGTTCAATGGAACACCAGCGGAGTTGTAGTAGGTCGCCGTTGGGTTCAACGGCTTAGGGTCGATAGAGGCAGCAAGAGTTGTCGGCCCTGGCACGGCACCAGTAGTGGTGGGGGTGCCGGTGTATGGGCCGTGAAAGGAGGCACTGGTATACCCGTTTTGCTCAACCACGATGGGGTAATCTGGACCAGCAGTGCTCTGAGGGGCGTACGAGACCTGGGAGTCGGGCCCGAAGGAAGTCACCTGTGGTGCTGGAGCGGCGAAGACAGCTGGGGCCACTGCCAGCACGGCGGCGGCAATTGGGTGGGTAAACATGCTGAGGTATGTACCGAGTATGGGGGAATGTCGGTGCTGGTGGTATTTGATGTGGGGACTGTCGAAGAAGTTGCAGAGCGGTGAGTGTTTGCCATTATATAGCTGAAGTGGCGAACGTCACTGCTTATTGAGACGGGTCCCAACGCGTAATGCTCCCACGAAGCTGGACCGAAGGCAAGAACTCCCGACATGTCGGGCTTAAGCCACTGCTGAGGTCATGCAGTATTCGCACATTTGCACCTATGAGCAAAGCATAATAGTAAGGGTCTCATGTGGAGCGTCTGGCTTCTGTTGACGCGGCTCGTGCAGCTGCGGATGATTTGGGCGATCTCGAGGATGCAAGGGATTGCCCGCTATTGAAAGCTTGCGTAAGGTAGGTAGCTCCCCATGTCGTCTCCACCCTTGAGCTCTTTCCAGCATCCAATCAAATGAGATGTATTGCTTTTGGATGGGTTGCCATTGGAGGTGAAGTTGTCGCAGGTACGGAAATAGCGGCAATTACGCGATTGCCTTTTCTTCAGATGAGATCTTTTCTCTCCACAGGCCTCACCAGCCTTGGCTGCGCTAACCATAATGCGTATGGTTCCACCTGCCACGGCCACCGACATATGTCCGGAATACGAACATACTAAAGTACCTAGTATGCGACATTCGGCTCTTACGGAATTTCTCATCGCAATCCTTCGAACCGGATCCATGCTCTCCTATCGATTCTTCCATGCAACCACATAGAATTATCCCAAGGCCATAGCCATGGCCATGGTTGACGATTTTGATGTTCACGCGTACCATGCTCTTTCTTCCACTTCATCCTATGTTGCTCCTCCATTCTCTGTGAGACCGTTAAATTTGGTTTCACGATGTTCGTTCGATATGGTTTATGACGCTGACTGCTTATGATGGTCACATTAATTCTGTATTCTATCAAACATTGGAAGGACATTGGAATGTAGTTCAAAATCTGTTTTTCCTTCATCGCCCACTCTTCTCAAGTCATCATTACGAGGATCTATACACCGTTCCAAAGCATGAGTTTCACTACTTCCCACTGCTGCAGACGTTCCGCAGACGTTGAACAAGTATCATTCAGTTACAATGAGTCTTGGACACACACTGGGTGGAGAACAAGCCGGTCACCTGCAATTTGTTATCCCGTATTGATGTATGGTGCTGTATCTCAAAAAGTCTTTCGGCGGTTCTACAGTCCACTACTTTAAGCGGCTAAACTCATCTTTCCTCTCGTTCAGGATTCTGGGTGGACAATTTATTGCATTATCAAAATTGTGGACTTCACTCCACCAAGACCGGAAAATCATGTAGGTGCGGTTTCAATGAGGACGTTACATGCATCATCTGCCTTATTGCAACCACTGCCAGGGATCAGAGCAGAGCTCATCAAATTGGAGGAAATTACTTTGAGCAGCGTGCACGGTATCCCATTCACATGCAGCTCAAAACTTTCTGTGAGTCGTCCTTCGTCGATCATCAATCGCTTCTAGTCATTGTCCCACGGATTTTGGGCTCTCAGGTCGAATGGGGTCAACGGAGGCTCCGCACCAGAAATTTCCTAGGCTCAAACGCTAGTACAGCGTATGCAACAACCTCATTGGGGATCAAACGTTTATACTTGGCATATGGGCGGAGATCATCGGGTGTCAAGACGCCGACGTTATGCATATGCGGTGACTCGATCCACGTGAGAAAAAACTGACTCCATCCGACCTGAGATTCGATCAAAATCTTCCACATACATTCATACCAATAATCCAACGCCAATCATAGGCCAGATCAAGGAGCGTTCAGGACTCGGATAGTTTATTTTATTAAATTTTATTAGATTTGAGCTGATCAAGGTCACTGTTCTACGCTAAGCGGACAGCAGTCTCATCATACCTATTGACTGTGTTGGTAGTAGCGACTTGAGCGGTCTTTCTTGACGGCCAAGGCATTGTGCGCGACACAAGTTCTCCACTGTATTCCAGAACGTTACTTTAACCCTTGCTTTCCCGTACTTTCGTCCCAGACTTACGCCACCACGCCACCTGTCAGCGTTCCGTTTGCTCTAGTGTTTCTTCAAAGAGCTCAGAAGCAGGCGCAAGCAATCGAGCGTGCCTATTTACGCCCTATTCGGTTCAGTATGCATATGTTCTTCTTATCACCCGAATGAGTCATTTCGAGGGCGATGAATATCCTCGTCGTCAAAGATACATTTCTAGTGTTTGTATCTGGTCGAGAGTAATGGCATACAAACCATGATGCTGAGATATACCACTATGTACGAGAGGTGAGACGTACAGCATTCAAGACTCGATGGCTTCACGAAGTTTCTGATTGGGAAATCACATGGTCATTTCAGATCAACACTGATTCGAAGCAATAGCCTGTCAACACCAAACACGGCATTAATTGAAGGAAATCAGTTGTCGCATTTTGACCCCCAAAGTGCTTGATATTTATCCGCAGTCATATTGATTCGCCCACGCTTCAATCCGTAATAACTAACCAGTGATCAATCTAGACTTTTGGTTCCGAATTAGATAAGTCATTATGACCGAGTTAACCTCCCGGAGAGTCTCAGCAATTCTACCTCGAAAGGCTTATCATTGACTTATTTACCTCGGATCATTACCAACATCGTTACTCTGCGTTCACTTTCTTTCCCCCACGGCGAGCCTCGCACCACCAGTGCTTCAAGCATTGCTCATTTCTACATATCCGGAGCTTCCCCCTCCACGATACGTCGCGATTGATTTACTACCGACACCGACGTCGCCGTTACCGAAGATGAATCCACTAGCTGGCTTCAACTCCTCTTGGTTCGCGATTAGGGCCTGGACCTACTCAATCCGCATGAAAGTGAAGAAATCAAAGCACTATTCCATTAGAGAACAATTCAAGGCCAAAGCAATTTTGGAAACATTCGATGTTAAACATACTCCCATTGATAGACACAGCTCGACGTTTCGAATGAAGCTCATGATACTCCAAACAGCTATCAGTCCTCAATTTCAGTCACAACACATCTCACTGAGCGAGTGACAGGTTGCTTCAAGGATAACGTGTTCGATCCCTCCAATTGTTCATTTCCGGAGTGAAGTACTTGCGGATCTGCCCCTGGACATTTCAGAACATAACTTCATCCACTGACCCTTCTTCCTCTTGCATCTTCAGCATGTATTGATTTGCCTGTTATTTTGGACAGTTGTCATCGGTCACGATTACTACAGACGTTTTCCAGTATATCAATATACATATATATATAAGTGCAATCATCACTCGTTGCGACATTGTCCCATTTCCTCGCTGTGGGTAGAGTTGATCCTAGTCTGCAGAAGTATACTGCCATCGACGCCAGCTGGACAGTCATGGGCGATGTTCGTTCCAGCTTTATGAAGAAGCTCCAGGAACGGAAGCCTCCCCAAAGTCTCTATCGAACAGTAGATTTGGCATGTTCCCCTAGCTTCGGATTCAAGATACTGACCCTATGATTTCTGATACCGAAAGTTTTTGCCATATTCCAAAGTGGGGCCAAGCCCGGGTTACTAGTGCTGTGTAAGAAGTATTCGGCAGCGGACTACCTGGATCATGGAACGCTACAACCTATATATTCAATGCTCCACAAGATATCAATTACAATGTAGTCAGCCTTCCTTGACCCGCATCTTTTCTTACTTCATATATATATACGTACGAATCCTAATGAGTATCCTTCGGTGATAGTGCCAGGGATGGCGGTGACCCACTGGTGTAGGATGGGCAAGCACCCCGGAATTCATCAGGGATGTCTGGCCGAATCCACAAGGTGCCGGCATGAGCGTTGTCTCAGAGCAAGCAGAAAAAGTTCGATATTCTACGTTTGTCACATTGGTGTATCAATGGTTCTCTTGAGGATTTCACCTCCCGTAGCCTGAGGACAAGACAGCCTCTGGCGACGCAGAGATTGAAAGAGGTCGACGATGAAGTGATAGTTGCAAAGTCCCCTTGCATCGTGAGTAATCAACAACTCAACAGCCAGTATACAATGCTGGACGGATTTCTAGATCTTATCTTGACTGATACAGAACGCTAGAGGATCGTTTGCCAGCCTTGCGGAGCAAGAATCTTACATTGTACGACAAATCATATCTAAGTCTTATCGAGATCGAAAGATTTGGGCCGGCTGCGATTTAATCCTTTCTTTTTCAAGATTACTGTGGTTGGTGTATGCGCTCTTTTTGCATCTTTGCCCCTTGTGACTTAACGACTTTACAGAGTCACTTCTGGAATCACGAAGCATTGGCGAAAAGGTCCATCAACACACGAATATTGTAACTTATCCTATATAAGTCTCTGGAAGGCTGATGATTACTAGAGAAGCGACCCTAGAGCCCATCCAGCCTAATTCTCCAACAATACACAACAAATTTCCCAACATTATAACTCCGGAAATCATTCTCCTCTTGATCCTCGTCCGCCATCCAAATCCCAAAAATCAATGCAGATTTCTAAATCTATCACTTTCCACTTCACACTTTTCCATGGCTCATCTCTCATTCTTCCTCCCTGCCTCGCTAACAAAAGCGCTGAATCGAAGGCAAAAGATAGACTGGGGCAGGCCTAGAGCATCAAGTACTTATGTTTGGATTTTTCCATTTGTATTACTCATATCTTGTTTCTATTGGTGAAGCATACGGTTGAGTGATATACATGAAGAGTACTTATGAATTCAGATTCTACAGTGATAGAGACGATGTCGCTTTCAACGCGACCGGTACTGTAAGGCCCCAAGCCACAAGTACAGGAAACGACGACTTCACCGAGCAGAGTCCGCCACTATCAAAGACTTGGCCGGAAGACTTGGCCGGACTTCAGCACAGACGTCCGCCGACAAAAACGAGGCGGTACATACGCTTCCTCATACTCACCCTCACCCTGTCGCTCGCGAACACTTTGGACATAGCTGTAGCTACAAGGTATCCGCTATAGGATATTGATACGAGTACTGTGTCTTCATCAAGAGCTGAGGCGACATTGGCGGGAATAACCAACCACAACAATGCCCTCGTTCGATTGCCGCCTTCCTTGTCTCTTGCAAGTTTACTTCCCTCATCCTGAGTCTCGAACTCTTCCTCCAGTTGCCACGCATTTCTCATAAGCAAAACCCTGACACGATACTGAAATAGTATAAGACAGAATCGGAAAGACTGATGCCGAGAACGGTAGAAGGCTGAGATGAGTTTTCTCCGATCAAAGCGTCGTTGGACTTCTACCTTCGTTGGCTATATCTCCCCCTTATTCCAGGTTTTCAACTCTCATATTATTTTTCTCTTTCCCTCCAGCCGCCACGCAAACCCTGCTAGGGTTTGCGAGCTGGTCTATGCATGGTTTCTGAGATTATATATTGAAAGGTAAAGAGCTGAGATAAGTTTTCTCGTATCAAAGCGCCGTCGGGGTTTTATTTTATATATATATATACCTCCCGCTTGTTCCTCATTTTTAACTCTCATATTATTCTTCTGCCATAGCTCCACGTATCTCCTCGTAGCCGGTATGGTTTTATGAGCTTCAAGGTCCTCTATCAGGACGTTATCAATTGATTCACTGCTGTTTTCTCGTATTCTTCACTCCGGCGGTGACGTCGGGAGTTGAACTCTGCTCGGTGATCATAATCCCAGGGATTCCCACTTTCTTTCCTCCCTTTCTTTCTTCCCCTAACCCATCATCATGCCGTATGAAATTGGTAGGTATCCCCTCATCTTGTATATACTCGTACACTGCTGATACTCTCGTAATTGACGGAGAGAACTTCATCATCCGGGTGGATGTCAAATTTGTAGGTGACTTTTCTCATATCATTCAGAGAAGTTTCTCTTCTCCGCACTCCTCTTGCCTCCCAACCGCCGCGAGGAACGGGACTCCTGGGGCTGTATCAGAGCTAAGAGGAGGGATACTTCACTGTGGTATAGAGGAAGGCAACTGGTTTGGGCAAAGAGGTTAGCATCTATTGGCCTGACGTCAGTGACGGGAGTCCACTGGTGCCTAGCACCCGCGAAGTCGACGACGAAACCCAGAAAATCCTACAGGAACAAGCGGGATGGACCCTTGACAAACTCCTAACCCATGAGGCGATCAGTTCAGAGGTACTCGGCGACGCATCTCGGGTGGAGGAACACCTCCATTTGGATTATCTCAGGCTCCAGAGCCAGGTAAATTCGATAACCTCCCCGTGCCCTACATATCTCGATACGTGCGGTCGTCTAGGAATCGACCCCCTCGAACCCATCCTCCCCTTCCTTCCGGGCACCAAGATCCCCCCTCGCCTCAGTAAGCTCCAACGGCGGCTGAAGCCCTGGCAGGTGCAGTTCCTAGCATGGGCCTAGGATATGGAAAAGACGGACTTGGGTTCCTGGCTATTGGGTGATGAGATTGGACTAGGGAAGACGTTGGCCGCGCTTAGTTGACAGGTGGAGTCGGCTCGTGCCAATATTTATGGGTAAGATGCTGAAACGCCATTAGAGTTTGATTTTTTATTTATATATGTCGACTTCCCTCTTGTTCCTTGTTTCTAACTCTCATGTTATTTCGCTTTCCCTCCGACTGCCACGCAATATTCACACAGACCATCCTACCGCGATACTCGAGCTCATCCCCACACGAACCATACCAGATCCCCAACGAAACCTCAGTGTCAGCGTACGGGCAGTGCAATGGTATCTTACTCGGCGGACTGGAACAATGAGGCCAATAATATTGGCAAACACCGTTGGGGGACCAATTCGTGAAGATCTGCGTAAATTCCAACCATCAGCAGGTAATTAATTGATGAAGCTACCTCTAAAATCGAGAGGACCGAGGCTGAGACTACGATTTGAGGTACCATAAGCTCCTAATCGATCGTTGTATTCCGCTGACAATGTGAAGGTCAAAAGACTAAGATTGAGGTTGATAAGAGGGCAGGGATAGATAACGGACTGGTAAGATGGAATCTTCTGTGATAGCAAATTATTTACTAGAATCCATGTCCAGCTTCGCATCAAGAAACCAACTTCAAGCTCATCGCATGGGTATGGTGTGGCCTACAAGACCCCCAGATCATTGACAAAGCACTCGAGAGGTGGGAAACCCTCACGAGGTGGGGGGAGCTAACAAGCCGATAGGAGGCAAGAAGACGGTAGTGCGAACGGGTGATATGATGAAATGTAATCAGCTAATTCTTTACAGTCAGCAGTAAGCCTGCCTCGAAATTTCCGAGTGATTGCCATTTCCATCGGTATAAGGCGCGTTTGCCAATAGGGGGATTCAGACTGTTCCAACTTTTGGAATAGAACAGTCGCGAGTCAGAGGTGAAAATCATCGGAAGAGGGTGGAACGTGCACTAATTAGCTAGATCACCTTACTAAGCTGATCTGTTCCAGAATTAAGGGTTCGAACTGTTCTAGGTCAGGGAGCTGGAACTGAACTAAATCTTGATTCACTGATTCGCCCAGTGGGAAATTAAGTCGCCGGATCAATATCTCATTGGCTCTACTAGAATAGGCTCGGGTCATTAGCTAAGCGAAAACTGTTCTGATTCACTGGTCCAAGGAACAGAACAGTCTGAATCCCCCTATTCATTAGAGATGGCAGTCACAGGCGGTATATCGTCGATCAAAATAGATTCTTCACTTTCCTGCTTCTTTTTCCCTCCGATTGACATGTCTTTACACTTGATAACTCTCCTCGGGACACTTGAAGGTTGGTTGGGGGGGATAGCTGCACATTTGATCGCTCTGGTCCTCGCTCCGGTGTTGGTTGGACGCTGTGCGTTTGCGTCTCTACCCTCCCGCTCCCCCCGATCGTCTGGACATCGAAATTCCCAATCTATCAACGGAGATAGAAACGCTGGCGAAACAGATTGAACTCCTCCGGAAGGGGTACCGTCAAAGCGCAAGTACAAAGTCGACCAAAATCTCAAAGCTCTTCGCGAAATCAAACGATATCAGAAGAGTGGGGAAAATCTCATAATAAAATTACCATTCAGTCAGATTGTCATGGAGATGATGGCGGATGTCACGGGGGTTGGTGAACAGCCGTACCGTATTTAAAGTACATAAGGCTTTAGGAGTATTATAGGATGCGACGAAAGCGTTTATAGTATTATACCTATCGAGTAAGTGCATTACCTGTTTGCATTACCATTCAAATCTCACGATTATCACTAACATATCCGGAGTTCATCGGTATACTATGGTTAGTACGCATCCGTCTCTCGAGAAATTCTAGCGGTTACGAACTGCCGCAGCGACTTGCTCGCTACTAAATCCTCCCCATCATGTTTTCCTCCGTCGATTTAAGCCGCGATAACGGCGGTGTTGGTATGGATACGACTTGTTTGAAAGCACCGATATGGCGCAGAGGAAGGCGGATTCGTCACTTCCATGCAGTTCTGTGAATCTTCCACACGCAGCCTGGTCGTGCTCGAAATCTCATGGTGCGATATGTTGCCAGCCAACAGACAGCCTACAGGGAGCGGACTATAGCTGAAGCCAGACACCCACTAAAAGGTTACATACTTTACGAATTTCAAAAGAAAAACGCCATCTCCGCAGGTGGAGCCTCATTCGTTAAGAAATATGATTACCTGTGCAAGCATCCATTTCTCCCAGCTATCATTCATACTAATCATAAGCCTCTTACCTATTTCCTCAGTTCCGATTTACATAAAGGTATTTACGGCCACTGGGTAGATCAGCTCCGTCGCCTCAATATCAAAATTAAGTACATCCCTAGGCTTCACAATAAGGTTATTGATGGCTTACCAAGGACCTTATTTAATACAGATGATTACTCTTCAAGTAAATAAATTAATCTCGTCCGACAAGAGCTTAACACTCGAGGCCCCTCGTAGGTCTGGAAAGATGGTAAAGGATGGATTCGAAGCATTTCTTACTTCATTAGATCCCTCGTATCAATCTGAAGTACGGGAGCATGGTACTATTAATGGCCTGTCTGTGTTTTACCTCGAGGCAGCTTTGACGACTTATATTGACAGACATCCCATGGTTCTCCCTGCTATCTCCAATTACCATAACGATTACGATTTAGGACCTGCACTAGCACCGTTCCCGGAGATCCCATCCTTGAGCGCCTTGCCTGGGTGTCAAGGCCTCGACAGAGCAATGGCGAGCGAGAAGACGCAGTCGTCGTTGAAGCTATTGGCAAGAACTGACATTCAGCCAATCATATTCTTCACTCGGTGTCTTAATGACGCTGAGAGAAACTATTGGCTTATAGATTGGTAATCGCAGGGACTGTGTGGGTTGTAAGCAAAGTAAGACAAATGTTCAAATCTAAATTGCAATCGCCAGTGATTGTCTATACAGACCATTCTGCGCGCTACTCCCATATCGAAACGGATTGCTTTGAGGACCACTAGCACCGATCAGCTGAAATCGCGGCTTGTAAATAACTTCCGAGAGCACGGACTTATGTATATATATATTGATATGGGGAACATGGTGAGAGATTTCAACAATGACATGAATTCGGTATTTATCCTTACCATACCAGGGAATACATAGCCTTTCAGTACCACTATGACACACCTCGGCCACGGTTCCGAAGAGGTTACACAGCGCGAGGATCACTGTTCGCATTATCACGAAGACTGATCCGATGCCAACACCTAGGTGTACGGACGGGATCTGTGTGGTAAAGTAAAGCGATCAAATGAGGAACCACATTCACGACTAGGATGTCGAAGTCGCACGCTCCGAACGATGCTCGAAATCATAATACCAACACGAGCGGCGTTATCGGACATTTTGACGGGGACGAGACTTTTATAAATCTCTTTACTCGACGAGTTTTAATGGGATGGAGAGTGTCTCTTGCAGTGAAGTATCATCTCCCTCCGATTCATGCTTTCTCTCCATCACTCCTCTTTATCCAGTCCCATCATGAGATCCTCAGCTTTTATGAGACTGGATACAAGTCTCCTGGCTAAGCGCAGTGGACTTCATTATGTTTTCTTCAATTTTTGATCTCTCAATTTAACACTTCTGTATATCCTAATCACGTACTCCGAAAGATTTCACACCATCTTTATCGAGACGGGTACGGACTCGGTACGTAAGCATTTCATCCTCTTCTCCTGCCTTACGCCATGACATTCCTTACAAAACGTTCCTTTACAATACCTTCATCGTCGTTTCATTTTCACGTATTTTCAATTGACCTTTGAGAATTGTTTTGATCTCTAGTTTTGATCTTAATACACTCATCGTTATATCAGTCCATGACAAGGAACACTGGCCTGGAAACCCATGGTACAGTTGTATTATGAACGAATTCTGGAAGATGGTTGATAGTGACTATGGGAACACACATATAAGCGAAGGAGCTGCTAGCTAGCAAGTTCGCTATAGATCGAGGTCCAGTATCAGTTCTTCGGCCACGAGATAGACGCTTGGACGAGGAGGTCATTACTGTTGGGGGACATACTACAACATACTCATGAGCTCTTGTCAGCCTAGGAAGTCTCATCTTTCAAACACCAGACTCAGCACCTCCTGGATGACGAATGAAACTGGCCCCCCCAAGCCCCCCCAACACCACCGGCCCCATCAGGGGATTGAAAAGGCCGACGTTGTCGGCTGCGACTTCCCGGCTTTCCAATCAACTCACAGCTCTTCGTCATTTTACAAGGCAAACCAAGAAATCCTCAACAAGAAATCACAACAGAGTCGGCCCTATATCTGATCGGACTCAGTATATTTTAAAAATAGGATTCGCGAGACTTGATCATAGTTTTAATATGTTACTCGGTGGCCTGTCGAGACACAACCTCATAGCAAAGCAATGGTCAGCGGGGCTGGAACTCGAGTTCTCCGATTCGGAAGGCTAGCTATATTGTAATTTGACCGGAGGTGTGGTGATGCACATTAGGACTTATATGTTTTAAGGGATATGCGATCCTTGCCTCCGTCCGATAGGAAGAGGTGATGATCGACTAAATCCTGGGTCCCATCGATGATCATGATACTTGGAGGATGGAAGTTTTAAAGACAGTGAGGAAGAAGTAGCATTCAGTCCTAGCTCAGATTAGTAATATATCGCCTCATGTGGATTTCCGCAGACATGTCGTCTTCGTAGGCGTACATTTATCACGTGAGCGAGCACCTAGCCAAATGATGTCTGTATGTAATATATCATTATTTGGCCGCTAAGCAGCTAGTCTGCTGCTATCACGCCCATGTACAACGAGTGTAAGGACTTCTGCAGCAGCTCTAGTACCTACAAACACCTTATATCTAGGCGACACGGTCCTAGGGTAAGCCTAGCTATGTAATAGTCTAGAGGTAGGCCGATGGGAAATGCTAGACACACGGATTTTCGAGTTCTAAATGGATGAGAAAGACAAGTATCTTTCTGGGGGGGTGGAACAGTATGTACTAATAGTACCTGCGTTCCTCCTGATTGACAGTATTAGTCTCCCCCTCACTAACCTTAGCTAAAATAGCTCGAACTGTGGCTACCCGTTTGGATTTTGCAGGTGAACCGCTGGGAAAAGATATCGAGAAAGGCAGTCGAGCCGTGCATTCACATTGACATTGTCATGGAGTGGATATGGACGGGGAAATCAGCCTGAGATTGGTCCCTTAGGAACCATATGTGCGGAAGCATTCAAATGTGATGTGCTCTTGACTTTTAAGAGGGTACATATTAGGAATCCGAGGTTGAGGATTTACCAACTAAGACCAAGAGATGGGAAGGAGGCAAGTAGAGGCTTCTGAAGAAATCGGCTGCACAGATTGTTGCTCCACCTACATGCTACTGTACGAGCCCACCCGCCCAGTTGTAATTGGCTTTATGAAGAAAAGATTGACTGCTTTGTCCTTTGACGTTACAATAACGCATGACTATTGATGCCCCAAGACTTCGGTTCAAACATCCATCATCGTTCCCAAATTCGCCTTCTGTATCACCGCTTACAACATTTTTTCGGGCCTCAATGCTATGCAGAGATCATGCGGAAAATCCCTTGTCTGGAGGATGCCTGATTTGATAGGGCCATCTCCTCGATAACAATATATTCGAGGGCCTACAGTCTATGGCGTCGATAGTCTTCGTAAGCCAGTATATGGTAACGTTTATAAGACAGGATGTACTTGCGATGTCTCGTGCTATATATCTTGTAGACCTTGCCGCGGCGCGATCCTTTAAGTTTAGTGAACTTGCCGCTGTGGTCGTATTCATAGTTTATTTGTAGCTCCTGTTCCATAGCCACCACGCGTTGTTGACGAATATTAGGTTCTAAGGGCCCTGGGGCCTCTCTGTTAATAACCTCCTAAGCTCTTTAGTTAAGTAGTTCCGTCTCCTAGTCGCTATATAGGCATTCCTTCCACTTTATACCGTATCTATAGTAGAACTCAGCGCTGCATCTATAACTGTTATTTGGATCAGCTTTTACTTACACGACTAGTAGTAGTATATATCACTTACGTTATGTGGTTATAGCCTATATAGTGAAATACTATTTCACCGCATCTAAAATAGGGCTTCCAGCCTCGCTTATCCGCGAAATTAATAAGGCTCTGCCTTACTTTATCTACTAGGTAATCCCTATTATACGCTAGTGCTTTATAGTATATATAAGTTCTACTACTATAGGCCTTACAGGAAGCACTATCTAGGGTTCGCTACGGCAGGGGAATAAACTTGGCGCACTCTTGGTTAGCGTAGTAGATTCTATTAGTACTAGTAAATTCTAGCTTAGTAAGTTAATAGGTAGTTAAATCTTCGACTGAGAAGTCTACTTTAATAGTTAAGATATCGATTAGTTAGCGGTAATATCTTAGTAGGAAGAGGCCTTAGTCCTTAGTAATACGTAGGAAGAAGGACTTAAGGTACGGCTTATAATATATATTATTATATACTAAACGTATTATAGAATAAGGATAAACGGACTCTTTATAGATAATATATTTAACTTTAAGCTAGGGTAATTACTTAAGGATAGCTCTTTAGCGGTAAGCGTAATAGGCCGAAGGGCTTATAACACTACTATAGGACTTAATACTAAGAGTTAAAGCTTTTATAACTCGCACGATATAGTCCTATTTAGCCGACTCCGCTCTAAGGCGAGATATCCCTAGTAAATCGGTAATATCCTAAGATAGTAGATTTTTATCTTTATTTAAGCTTAGGGCGAAGTCTCGATCTTAAATAGATTATATCTCCTTAACCCTCGATTCTTTAATAGCTATAATATTAGAATCAACAGCTTTAATAAGGCTATAAGTAAACTTTAGATCCTTAATAAGAGTAATCGCCTTCTTAAGCTCGGCCTTAAAGTCATTAAATACCAAGGTAAAATCTGGAGGACTATCTTCAGTCTATTTGCCGGATTGAAGCTCGCGCTGAGCGTCGATTTCTTCGCGTTAAAGCTGTAAAGTAAAGCTCTAGTCGTCGAGTTAAAGGAAGGGGTCAGCGCATGCTATGACTGAGGCTGGTATAATTTGTTGGTCTGAGTTTAGTTGTTAGTGCTTACTGGGATACAGTCTGGGTCAACTAGAAAAGGTGGAATTTATCTTGTCGTCTTCTAATATTGTCTTGCTATTAATGGGGTTGCTAAAGAGTATAAAGAATAGAGGTAATTATCCCTTAAATACCTACGGTACGTGCTTCCTAACGCTAGTCCAGTTACCCCTTATTTAGCGTGTGTAAGACTATTAAGAATACTTAGCGCTTAAAAATAGCCCCCCTCTAATTTATATATAAAACTATATACTAGTTAGCTATTATAAATATATTAGTATTAATATCCTTATTAAACTAACTATTAAGTTAGGAATTAGTTCTAACTTTTAATACTAATTAAATACTTAGATTAGACTATTAATACTAACTTTAATACCTAGTACTAGCTTTTAGTATTAACTTAAAGAAGGCTTTAGTTCCTTAGTAATCTAACTTAGACTAACTTAGATTACTAAGAATATATTAAGAATTTATAAAAGTAAGAGGTATTAGAATTTCTTTAATCTTATCTCTATTTTAAAAATAGAATACTTTTTAATATAATCTTAATAGCTTCTTTATTTTTATAAGAATTTATATTACCTTTTTATATTATCTTATTTACTTATTAAGAATTACGCTTATAATAATTATTAATTATAAATAAGAAATAAGAAATACTACTATTATTATAATTCTTATTTTTATAAAGAATTATATTACTTTTTTATATTACTTTATCTATATTTAACTTATAAAAATAATCTACTATAAGTTAAAAAGGAAAAGGGAAAGAATAAAGAGGGTTATAAAGATACTAGTAGAGGAGAAGTAATCTTAGATAGAAGGAAACCCTCTAAGTAGTAAGAAGGGAGGATTCTAGGCTAGTAGCCTAAGATCTTAGAGGTAAGGGGATTATAAGGGGGGATAGCCTTACTCCTAGAAGAATTAGAAGGTAAATTAAAAAGAAGTAAAAAGAAAGGTAGTTAGAATATTAAAAAATATCCCTAATTATCTTCTTACTATAATAGAAAATACTAGAATTAGGACCCTAAGCTTATCGCAGCTTATCGATTAGTCTAAAGTCCCCCGAATTACCTCCTTAGGACTAGCGTCATCTGCGGCGAATATTAAAATTCTGACATTTCTTCCCATTCTACCCACGTATACACCTACCCTTCATAATATTTTCTACTTAAATAAAGTAATAGGACACATCTTAACGCACTTAATAATTTAAAAATTATAAGAATTAGTACTATGGTTTAAAAGATGTGTCCTTATTAATAGATTTACCTACTAAGTTTAATGCGCTAACGGCTAGAATAATTGGATTAATAATAAAAATCCTGTTATTATTTATAAATTACCTATTCTACCACCTCACCTACTAACGTGTCTGATATCGGCCTGAATAGGGGGAAATATCCGTCTTATTACCAGGTATAGAACGCTGTCAGAATGATCTATATCGGTCTATTACTGTATTAGCTAATGCTGTCGCATTTACAGGCTAAAAACCCTACTATTCACGTCACCTACCAACGTGTCTGATATCCACCTACTAACGTGTCTGATATCGGTCTGAATAGGGGGAAATATCCGTCTCATTGCCAGGTATAGAACGCTGTTAGAATGGGTGCATATGATATGGCTAATGCTGTCGTATGCACAGGCTACCTACCAACGTGTCTGATATGCTCCCTACTATTCACCTCACCTACCGACGTGTTTGATATCGGTCTGAATAGGGGGAAATATCCGTCCCATTGCCAGGTATGGAACGCTATCAGAATGATCCATATCGCTACATTACTGCATTAGCTAATGCTGTCGCATTTACAGGCTAAAACCCTACTATTCACGTCACCTACCAACGTATCTGATATCCACTTACCAACGTGTCTGATATCGGCCTAAACAGGGGGAAATATCAGTCTTATTACTAGGTATGGAACGCTATCAGAATGGGTGTATATAATATAGCTAATGCTGTCGCATGTACAGGCTACCTACTAACATGTCTGATATACTCCCCGCTATTCACGTCACCTACTAAACGCCAGGTAGTAGGGGTGATTTTCCGACGTAAAAATCTTGAATTTTTACAGGTATTTTCTAGTACTAAAATAAATATATAAAAAGGAGAAATATAAAAGATATAAGTTAATCTTTATATAAAGCTATTTTAAGGTAAAAACTTAATAAGAATCTAATTATATATAAAGAAGATAGAACTATATACCTTCTTATATAAAAGAAAAGGATTTAAGGTTAGTAAGAGTATTAATTATAAATATAAGTAAATATAATTAAATAAATATATACTTATATTCTACTTAAATAATATATAGTAGAGAAAGTTTATATCTTAAAAAGTAGAGTTAAATAACTTTTATTAAATAATATTAACTTTAAAAGAGTTAAAAGTAATAATTAAGTAAGTTATTTAATAAGGTATACTTAGCTAGTTTATATTAATAAGGAAATAAGTCTTTAAATTATATAAAAGTAGATAAGTTTTAACTAGAAAATAAAGTAGTAAGTAATTCTAGTAAAAGATATATATATAAAATAATATAATTAGTATAAGATAGAATAGTATATTATATCTAGAGGTCTAGAAATATAATAGTAAATAAGATAAGGAATAAGATTTTCTTTTATAAGTTATTATTTCCTCTTTAATAAGTATAATATAAACTATCCTTAATAGCTTTAAATAGTTAGATAGTCTTAAATAAATCTAGTAGGTTAAAAGTATATACTAGTAGAAAGTACTTAAATTCTTATATTTCTAATACTCTCTTAGAATTTAGATAGTATAGTACTTAGCTAAATATTATTAGTAGAGTACTCCTAATTACTACTTCTAGGGGTAATACCTACTCTAGGTATATAGATATAAGCTACTATTACTAGGTAACTATTTATATACTACTATATATACTATTATTATTTTAGTATAACTTAATATCTTCTTACTATAATAGAAAATATATAATTTAAGACCCTAAGCTTATTATAACTTATTAGTTAGTTAATAAGTACCCTAGATTCCTTTCCTAGACTAGCGCGAATATTAGAACTCTAATATTTCTTTATATTCTACCTATATCTATATCTACGCTCTATAATATTTTCTATTTAAATAAAACTATATAACCTACTTATAACTATTTAAAACTTTAAAAATCTTTAAAAATAATATAGTAGTTTAAAAGATATATTAGAATAAATAGAATTACCTACTAATATTAGTCTAACTATCTAATATCTTAATATATCCCTACCACCCGATTAATTTTTTCTTCCTACCTGATTTTTATTATTTAATACCTTATTATAGATATTATTTCTCCCCCGTATAATTCCTACCTTATAAGCTATACTAATTATCTTTAAAGTATATATTATTACCCTTCTTATACTAAATATAGCTCCTCTAGCTCCCTACTAATACCTTCTAAGCGCCTAGCTCTTTCTAACCTACACCTTAATACTATTAATAAGAGGGTTAGATCTTATAAGATTAATAGTATAAGGCGTACTAGGCGCTTAAAGAAGATTAATTTAAATACTTAGGTTAGATCTAGTAACCTACTAGTAAACCCTATATATATTATATTAATAGAACCTTACTACAGAGAAATACTATTAAGTACTCGCCCTTATAACTACTTTAATAATAGTATTACTCCCTAGTAGCGTATAACTCTTATTAATATAACTATTTAAGTAGTTATTCTACTAAGGAACCTGTAATAACCTACTCCCCTAATCTTTAAAGAGGCCCCCTAAGAAATTACTCCTCTACTACCTCCTAAATATTATTTATATACACGTCGCTAGTATACCTAGTAATAGGCTACTAAAGAAGATAATCCTAAGTATCTACCTCTAATTTAACGGGGCTTATACTACTATTAGAATAATATATATTAGGGGCGGATACTAGGTTAGGGATATTAAGTATATAAGGATTCCTAGATAGTAGGAGATATAATATACTACTTAGTTAATAAATTATTTAATATCCCTACTAATAGATATCTATACTATAATATACTATTATAGAAAAATAAATATAGTAACTTAGGGGATAATTAATAGCTATACTATAATAGTAGGAAGAATAATTAGCTATCCCCTAACTAGTTATATAAGCTAGCTAATATTAACTTATTACTTAAGGGGTCTTAAAAGGAGGCTAAGGTTAGGGTATAATTTATTAATAAATTACTTAGTAATATAAATAATATTATTATTAATAGATACTTTATAAGAAGAAGGACTATATATAATAAAGAATTTTTATATAATATTATTAGTTATAATAACTATCTCTCCTTTACTAGTAAGGGTATAATTAATATTAATACCTATATTAATTAAACTACCTTCTAGATCTAGGGGTCTATTTATTATTTAATAGGTCCTCTTATTACTAATAATAGCCTTAGGCTAAAATTCACCTAGATCTATATACTAGATAGTATATAGGAGTAACTAGATATTTACTATTAATAATTTAATAATTTAAATTAAGATACCCTTACTTTTACTTAATATACCCTCTAGTCTATTAACTTATATATCTAGGGGTTTAAATCCTATTATAACCGCCTTAATAAGGATAAATTATAATATCCTATTAATATTATAAGTATTTATATCTAATAACTAAATCCTAAATAATAGGATAAGGGTACTTATAATTAGCCTACCTCTATAAAAGTTACTTATATTATAATAACTCCTAATAATATTATATTACAACCCGTCGTCTTCTAACTAGAAGGCTCCGGAGTCTAGGTAGATCTCGTAGAGAGGAGTGTTAAGGACTAGGGTAAATAGGCTTCGTACTAAACTAGTCTAATACAGGTCGAGTATTATATTTAGTGTCTAGGAGATATCTAGGTTAATAATATAAGTTAAGCACGAAGCTCCTATCTAAGTAGGAAAGCACGCTTTCTATATAGATATATAAGATCCTGCTAAGAGGTATAAGTCGGTAGACCGATCCACCTGATCTACACGTGGCTCCTATAGTTTAGTAAGCTGATCCACCTGATCTACCTATAGGTCGAGTCTCTCTCTAGACTAATCCACCTGACGGTGACGAGAAGTGCCTTTACTAGGCGTAGTATAAGGACCGCTAGTCTATACTCGTAATATTAGCTCCTCCTCTAAGAATTATTATCCCGATAATCCTAACTTCTATAATGCCTACTAATAGGTATAAACTATCAAGCTCTTTTCGTCGTCGTTAGCTATTATCGTTAATCGCGCCGGTAACTCTAATACGCGTCTATAAGAACTGTAAAAAGGCTAGGCGCCCGGAGAAGTATAAAGTAGGGGGTTCGTCTGATTATTACGTGGAATACGCCCGACTGGGCTATAGCTGCGATCTCGCTCCTTTCTCTCCTACTTATTAGGCTCGCGTTTAGAAACAGCGCGATGCTAAGCTAGCAGAGTAGAAGGCTTTCTAAAAGGAGGCCCAGGCTCGAATAGTTCGTCTTACCACAGAGCTGGAAATATTAGAGCGAGTTTAAAGAGAAATGGTTAAAGGGGAACTATAAAATATCGAGGAGGTCGAGGTTAATAAGTAAATAGCTGATCCTTCCCCTAACGACTTCCTCTTTAATATTTCTTCGGAATAGGTCGAAGTCCCTCTTAACTTTAACTAGTCTGGGTTTACTATTATTAGCGGAACTATTATAGGAGGCTCTAGTAGTTCTTAAGGTTCTTGATTAGTTCCTAGGTACTTTCCGAATCTTTATACCCTTTCTATTTTACTAGGTACTTCTAACTCTTATATACTAGAATTCTTTCGGCTTCAAATTTATTTTCTTCTTCTATTCTAAAATAGAAGGTTTCTTGTAAGGGTGTATTAGGATCTACTAGTTCTAATATTAAGATATAGAATACTAGGTAGATTTTAGTATTAGGTAGAAGCTGTAATTTATAGTTAACAGGCCCTTTATTTCTAATAACTAAAAATGGTCCGACTTTAATATAGTCTAGTTTCCTACTTAGTCTTATACCTTTTAAATTTTTTATAAGGAGGTATACTTTATCCCCCTTCTTTAGCTAAGGACCTAATTTTCTTTTCTTATCTACTAACTTCTTTATAGTAATATTAGCCTCGCTAATCTTGTATTATATATCTTTATACAGGCTTTTTATATTAGAAGTTAATACCAAGGCTTTTTCGGTATCTAGTCCTTGTCAAGGATCTAGGAATAAGTTTACGTGTCGACCGTAGTTTATAAAAAACGGTGACAGCCTTATTATATCTAACCTCTTGTCGTTATATACTAACTATGCTATTAGGAGTAATATAACCTAATTATTTTGCCTTTTATTAACGTAGTATCTAAGGTATACTTCTATTATCTAATTAGTACGTTTAGTCTATCTATCCGTTTAAGGGTAATAGGCTATTAATATTCGTAGTTTAGTTCCTATTAACGCGATTAAAGTCTTCTAATAGTTTGATATAAAGAGTTTATCTCTATCTAAAGTTATTGATTCTAGTATGCTATAATCTCTAATCAGTCTGTCTAATAAAATGAATCCAAGCTAACTAGCGTTATAGGATTCCTTATATAGGATTATAATAGTATACTTGGTAAGTTTATTAATAATAACTATTATTAAGTCGTACTTGTCGTTAGTTACTAGGTTAGCCGACCGAGGTAGTTTTATAATAAAGTCTATCGTGACGTCTTTCTATAGTATATCTAGAACTTCTATAAACTAAATTTATCCGTACTTAGTATATCTTACAGATTTATTCTACTAGCAGCATATATATTCCTTGATATATTACTCGACCGACGCTCGCAAGTTTAGTACGGCGTATACTCTTTAAATGAGTTCTAATATTTTAGATACTCCTAGATGTCCTAGTAAAGGATTATTATAGTAATCCCTAATTACTTCTTCTATTACTTTCGGTGGTAAGTACAGCTTCTATTTATATAGTAATAGGTCCCGGCTAGGCTATCCCTTCCTAAGTTATCCGGCTAGGTTATTATTCTCGTATACTTCCTTTAAATCAGGAACTGTATATGTCGTGACTCGTATAGTCGTAGCCAGATTCCTTACTAGTACTAACGACCTATCGTTTTCTTGTTTTAAGATAGGTTAAGTAGTAATATCTTTTACTTATATATAGTTAGATCGTCTACTTAAAGCGTCTGCTCGTCCATTGTCTTTTCCTAGGGTATACTGAATTTTAAACTTGTATTGCCTAAGGAGTTTAGACTATTAAACTTGTCGTCGATTTAATTCTTTTATAGTCGTAAAACCTACTAAACTTTTATAATCGGTGAAGATAGTAAGTCCCGAACAGCCTTCGGCATATACTCTCTAATGCTATAGAGAATAGACGACTGCTAAAAGCTCTCTGTCGTGTATATTATAGTTCTGTTCTACTGGAGACATCTCGCGTGAGTAGTATACTACTAGATACTACTTGCCGTCTTTCTGCTAATAGAGGCATGCTCCGATTATAAGATCCGAAGCATCTGTTTTAATATATACTAGCTCTCCGTTACGAAACGTGTAGAATACCGGAGGATCTATATAAGCTTGCTTTAGTTCTTCGAATACTTTCTTCTAGTTAGTATCCTATTGAAATCCCGTATCTTTCTTAGTAATTTCGGTTAGTGGCAAGGCTTTCTTGGAGTAGCCTTCTATAAAACGTCTATTAAAGTTGGCGAATCCTAGAAACCCTTATACTAATTTAATATTATATAGTGTAGGCCATTCCTATATAGCCTGAATCTTCTTAGGGCTTATACGAACGCCTTTAGTTATTACTATAAATCCTAAGAACTTAACTAAGGTCTTATAAAACTCGCATTTCTCTAGCTTTAAGAGGAGTCCAGCTTATAATAAGCATGTTAACACATCTTATATATAAAGGATGTATTCCTCAAGAGTTTTAGAGTAAATTAATATGTCGTCGAGGTATACGATCGCTGTAAGATCTAAATAAGCTCGTATAACATTATTAACTAATGCCTAGCAGGTTACTAGTACGTTAGTAAGACTAAACGGCATGACTAGATACTCGTAATATCTATATCGAGTCTTAAATGCTATTTTCTATTCGTCACCTTCTTTTATTCGAATTAAGTTATACGCTCCTTAAAGATCTAGTTTTATAAAGATCTTTGCTTTAGCTAGCCGATCCTATAGCTCGCTAATATTAGGTAGCGGGTAATAATTCTTTATCGTTATATTATTTAACTTTCGATAGTCTACGCATAGTCGTAAGGATCCGTCTTTCTTCTTTACGAAGAGTATCGGATATCCTGCTAGTAATTTGGATTCTCGAATAAATCCCTTTTTTAGGTTCTTATCAAGGTACCCGCGTAGTACTATAAGTTCCTTTTCGGATAACGTATAAATAGGTCTAAATGTTAGTTCCTTCCCTAGTTTAAGTTCGATCTTATAATCCTAAGGTTAGTGTTTAGGTAGAGCTTTTACTATTATCTCTTTTATAAAGAGGCGTTTCTATCTTTAATACTCTTATAGGATATTAGGAGTGCTATTAGTTACTCCAAGAACTCTAACTTATTGACCTGGCGGACCGCTGCCAGTGTCTATTAAGTCGGATCCTTGTATTTTAAGGTTATCCTTATTTGAAATTAAGGTAATATATGCCTCAGCCGTCTTCTAGTTCGATTTCTTATCCACCGTCGTCTACTATCGACGTGTAGGTTAGAATCTAGTGATATCGCTAGTTCGCTTAAACTTAAGTACTTTTCTTCTCCAGTTAATTGCTAGGTTATACTTCTCTAACTAAGGCATGCCTAATATAATATAATAGGTGGCTATCCTTATAATATCGAAGGATATTTCCTTATAGTATCGTTGAATTATAAATAGTAGCGAGGTTATCTCCTCGTCTACGCTTCCTTTTAATAGCGTTGACCCGTCGGCTATTTATAAGTTATATAGATCCTTCTTTCTTCGCGTTAGTAGGCCTACTAACCGTACTAATACTTTAGAGATGAAGTTTCTAGATACTCTAGAATCTATTATTACTATAGTCCGCTAACTATCTATTTTAACTGGTATATTTATATATATTACATAGTTCGTTAAATATAGCTGATATATTTTTAGGGTAAGGATATTAATCTCCTTATACTTCCCCTTAGTACAAGGGATTACTCTTTTCCCGAAAAGGATAGGAATCCGGTAGTTCTTTTCATGTACATATGCTTTCTGTAACTGTCGTGGAAGCAGGTATACTAGTCCTGTAAGTGACACTTAGAAGTATACTCGTCATGCTTAAGGTGTCCGTAGAGACTACTATACCATCTTTAGTCATGGTTTAGAAACTACTTCCTCGATCTCTTAGTTACTAAGTACTAATAATAACTTATATTATTATAGCTTAACTAAACTTTTCTATACATTCGGATTCTAATAGACTTTCCTAAGTTTACTTTCGCTTAGTAGTAAATCATACATGTTTTATCGGCGCAGGCTGACTAGTATATTACTCCGTACTATAGATATACTAAGTCATTTCTAAACTCCTTCTATAGAAGTCCTCCTGCTACTTTTTCTTAGTAGAACTCTACCCGTTCCTCGAGTTTTATCTGTGGATCTTTTGATGTAGAAGCTCGAGATACTGCTCTATTACCTTCTTTTTTAGAAGTCTAGCTGAGGTTTTCCTAGTCGGAATTATCCTCGCTTTCTCGGCTTTATTCAGGTTTTCCCTTCCGAATACAACCACTATTATATTCGTTATTAGAGTCTAATTCCTTAAGTTATTCGTGAATATCCGCTAGCCTTTATTTAATCTTTATAATATTCCTCTATTTCTTAGCTATTTCTTCGCGTAATTCTTCTTCTCTAGATTATAGTTCTCTATTAATGGGTGGATTGACGAGGGCTAGCAAATCATCTATAATTACGTCTAGCTCGGTGTCGTTGTACTCCGTTTCTTGTTAATCCATTAGAGGTTTAGTCTTCCTAACTGGAACTCTTTCTAATATATTTAACTGAGGTCGTTTTACTATGTTTTTTAACCTATAGTCTTTGGCGATATAGCCCGGTTTACTACAGCTATAGCAATTCATTACTTTCTTACCCCCTTACTATTTCTTACCTCTAAACGGTTTCCTCTTCTTAGTGAAGTCTAACTCTATTAGCATCGGACCGTAAGGATCGCGCGAGAATCGCTTCTTCCTATAACTTCCTCCGGAATAGAGTCCTGTGTAACCGAGTCTAGAAACTCTACTATTATAGCGTAGTTCTATTACTAACTCGTGGATCTAGTCATCGACTCGTGTTAAGGCTCTTATTAATAAGTCTAAGTTATTATAAACGGCTCCGTCTCGTATAAGTTCCTTCTTTACCTGAGGTTTTAATCCTCTTTAATACATTACTATTAGCGCGTTATCGTCCTAGTCGGTTCTTATAAAATACTATTAGAACTGTATTACGTATTTAGATGCCGATTTCTTTTATATTAAGTACTAGATAACTCTTATTACTACGCTCGCTTTATTAGAAGGTCTGAATATTCGCCTTATTTCTCTACGAAAGAGTATTAGGCTCTCTATCTATAACTTAATAGAGATATTATCGTCGTTATCGGGATCTTCTATATATCGTTTAAGAAATGGAGCGGACTATCTCTAGGCCCGTCCTCTTATATAAGTTATTATAAATAGTAGTTATTTCTTTAGTCTTATAGCGTCTTTATTAAAAGAGAAGTATAGTTATATCTATACTAACTACTCTTTAAGTTTATCTCGATCGCTATAGTATAAATCTGGCTTGGCAACTTTAATACCTTCTTTAACTTCCGCTATTACTAACTGTCGTAGACCGCGTTTACTCGGGGTATAGTCCCTTTATCCTGAGGTACTTATCTTGAGGGTGCTTAAAGTGTTACGACCCGTCGTCTTCTAACTAGAAGGCTCCGGAGTCTAGGTGGATCTCGTAGAGAGGAGTATTAAGGACTAGGGTAAACAGGCTTCGTACTAAACTAGTCTAATACAGGTCGAGTATTATATTTAGTATCTAGGAGATATCTAGGTTAATAACATGAGTTAAGCACGAAGCTCCTATCTAAGTAGGAAAGCACGCTTTCTATATAGATATATAAGATCCTGCTAAGAGGTATAAGTCGGTGGACCGATCCACCCGATCTATACGTGGCTCCTATAGTTTAGTAAGCTAATCCACCTGATCTACCTGTAGGTCGAGTCTCTCTCTAGACTAATCCACCTGACGGTGACGAGAAGTACCTTTACTAGGCGTAGTATAAGGACCGCTAGTCTATACTCGTAATATATTATAAGAGGCTGGATTAAGCGGGATATCTATATTAAAACTATTAAGGGGGGCCTTATATTAATCCCTAATTAATATCCTTCCTATATAACCCTCTAATATCCGCTCTTATTTCTATTTAGTAAATAGTTATAGTATAACCGCCTCCTATTAGCTAGCTATTAGCTTCTAGGTAACTATCTACTATATATATTATAACGGAACTATATTACTAGTACACTCGCCTAGTATACCCTAATTAGTAGTAATAATAAATTAAAGTAGGAAGATAATAGTAACCCTAAGTAGGAGCTAGACTAGTACGTCGCTAGTAAGTATATACCTTAGGGTTATAATAGGTCTTAGTAAGTAATAAGATAATAATTTTATATAAAATAGATATAGGTAAGACTATTTAATATATTTCCCTAGTTAATTTCTAGACCTAAATCTACTTAGTTATAAATAGTTCTAAATTATTTAAATAATAGCTAGGGGGTAGTTAATATAATTTAAATAATTAGTTAATTAGTATCTAGATCTAGCCTAATTTCTTTAATTATATTATTAATAGTAGATATCTATTTAGCTACTAGGCTATTAATATCTAGATATTAATAGAGCTTAATAACCTAAATTAGTATTATTAGAATTAATAGACTATTTAAGCGGACTACTACTCTAGCTTAATAGATAGGCTTAGTACTAATCTAGATATCTCGCTTAAAGATATTAGTAGTAAGGTAACTATCCTTTTATTAATAATACTAGGAAGCCTACGTACTATAAAAGTAAGAATATAAGATATTATAATAATAGTTTAAAAAAGGGGTAAACCTAATTTTTTTATTACCTTTATATATAATTCTAAGTAGCCTAATATTTAGAGCTTACTAGAACCTAGTTAGATATTAGAGTACTATTATAATCTAATTACCCGTATCTTTAATTAGAAGCTCTAGGAGCTAATAGAGGACCTCCTTAAGTAATATATCCTTAGTATTTATATAGGCTACTATTATATTATTAAGTTTTAGAAGTAAGGTCTCTTATATACTTATATTCTCTTTATTATATAAGAAGAGGATTAGATCTAAATAGTTAATAATATTAATAGTATTATTTAAGTATTTATCCCCCCTTAATAGGATAATAATATACTATATAAGTTAGTCTTATAATATATAGTTTAATTAGGTATTTAAAGAGGATAGCGGAAAACGGCTTGAATAAGCAAGTATCGAGCAGCGAAGCGTTTGAGAAACGCGTACGAGGGGCGAGTAGGGGAGTGATAGGACGCCCTAATTAAGATCAGGCGCCCGATAGGGATAAAGGTGGTAAAGGTAGGAAGGAAAGAGAGCGTAAAGGACTACGCGCTGGGGTAAAGGCCCTTATAGCTCTTACCCTACCTACGAACTCAGCGAACGCGACGATACTTAGACTACAACGCATATATACTACTAGAGCTACGAACGAGCTAAGCGGCTAGGCCGCTATAGTAATAGCGGCCCTTAAAGCCGTTAAGAATACGCGATTTAAGAACCTAACCGCGTCCGGATAGAAGATTTTAACGGCGGGCATCGGCCTAGTATAAATATACATCGAGGAACTCTAACGGAAGGGGAGCGAATACAGGGAGAGAGTATAGGACCTCGGTAGGCCTGGGACAACTAGTTAGGGCAGCACCCCGACGAGATAAGGCTCCCCACAGGGCTAATAGAGCTAGGGGAACCCCTTCACGGGGAATATACCACTATCCCCCCTACGGGGCCTATACACGCAGACACTAAGGGCGGCTGAGGCTAGGAGGGCCCGACAGATACTAGTAGTACTGAAAGACGAGAAGGAGAGGGAAGCGGCGGCGGGAGTAATAGGCGAGAGGCTGGTTATAGTATTCTAGGCCTCTAGCTATAAACATACGTCAGAGATTATAGCGGCGAATAGAATAAAGAGTAGGGATATACTACTACAGGTCACCTCGATAGAGGTAAGGGAGGTACTAGAGAGGGAGTAGTCGTAGGTGAATACGACGTACCGCTCCGCGGTGGTAGTAAGGAAATCGTTCGGCGTGGTAGTACACGGGGTACGAGTATCTATCTTTGATATAAAAAACTAGCAGGCGATTAAGGAGAAGATCTAAAGAGAGAATAAGGCCCTCTACCCTAATCTAGATATAGTAGAGGGGAGATAGCTGACAGGTGCGTATACACCTAGAAAGGCTTACTCCTTATTTATAGTAAGCGTCGTATCGCTAGTAATAGCGGATAAATTAATCAGGAAGGGTATAATAGAGGTAGGCGAGGTGAAACTTATAGAGCGGTATAAATAAAGGGCCAGACTAATGTAGTACTTTAAGTGCTAGTCATACGGGTATATACACCGTAACTACTCTAACGACACGCGATACGCCGACTGTAGTCAGGGCTATAGTACGATAGAGTACGAGGCGAAGGTTATAAGCGCTCCTTGAGGGTACGCCGCGTGTAAATAACAGGGCTACTCCTCCTAGTCTAATAAATGCCTAGTAAGGGCTAGGGAGAGACAACGCGCCAAGCAACAGGTCGCGAACAAGACCCCATTCTATGGGATTAGACGGGAGCGAATAGCGGCGACGACGGACGCCGAGGGATTTATAACTATAGGAACGAAGAAAAAGAGGAAGGCTATAACCGACTAGGCGACATACGACACGCCTAGTAGCGGGGAATAGTCGGGGTTATAAAGACCCGGGTACAAGCTAGGGAGACCACCTATCTCTAGAAGGCTCTTAGTAAAGGAGCTAGGCTAGAAGACGTTAGAGGTGAAGACGAGTAGCGGTAAGGAGCTATTAGACAGCGTTAGTAAGCTTCTCGTAGAGGTAGCGGCGAACGGCCTCGCCAACCTTAAGGAAGGCGAGCAGGCCGCCTACGGGGAAATAGACACACGGGAAGAAAGTAGCGGCGCCCTAGGCTTAGATGTCTAGTATACTAACCCTGAAGATACTGTAGTATAATATTAGAAGCGAAATAGGTACGATAATAACCCTCCTAGAAGATAGAGTCATTTAAGATATAGATATCTTAGCGATCTAGGAACTATATTATAACGCTAGGAACTATTCGTCGTATAACCCCAGCTCCGGGGCGTTCTTTCTAGCGTATAAAGTAGAATAGGGTACGCGAACATGCTTCTATATTAATAAAAGACTTCGGATAGATAGCTAGGAGGCGGAATTCCCTACGAAAGATGTCAGCACCTTAAAGCTCTAGCTCTATACCTAGGAGGATAGGGAGTACCTAGCCCGCTTCCAGTTACATAATATATATAACCCGAGCCTATTACTAGTAACGAGTAAGAACCCGTCAAGCCTATTAACGATAGGCGAAGGGGTTAGACGCCCTAGGGAATATATCGTGGTAGGGGATTTTAACCTCTACTACCCTAACTGGAATAACCTAGGACGGTTCTTATACTACCCTGAAGTAGACTAGCTGGCGGGAATCATGTCCGATAACGACATGGACCTGGCCCTACTAGATAGGACGGTTACTTAGAGGGCGAGGGGGTCTGAGAGCGCGATCGACCTGGTTTTTACTATACCTAGGCTCCTTAATACGGTACAGGCCTGCCGTATACGCCCTAAGCTGTAATTCGGCTCCGACCACCTCCCTATATATACGGAGCTCGACCTGAGGGTAGAAGAATAGCGAAACACACCTAAGAGATCGTGGAAAACAGCGGACCTAGAGGAAGTTAGGAAAGGGGCTTAGGCGCTGAGCTAGGAGCTAGGTCTCAAACTACTAGAAACTATAAACCAGATCAACGACTACCTCTCACGGATCTAATAGGGCTTAAAGGGAATAGTAGACGAAATAGTCCCCTAGGCGAAGCCTAGAGGTAGGGGGAGGACCTTCTAGAACTCGAAGTGCCGGCGTGCCACGGAGAATGCTACGAGACGCATGAAGGCGTTCCAGCGGAGTAGAGACGCTACTACGGAGGGAGCTAAGAATGCGGCTATCAAGGAAAGAGACAAGGTGTTACGGATAGAAAAGGCGATCGACTTTAAGAGGAAAGTCCACGACGCTACCGAATCGCAGAAGGGTATATAGGGCCTTACTAAGTAGGCGAGGAACGATAGCTCGTCGCCATAACCCCTCCCTAAATTCTCCCCCTTAAGAAAGGATAATGGGGGCGGGGTAGCTGAGACCTTCGAAGAGAAGGTGGAGGTCTTGCGGGCAATATTCTTCCCGCCCCCCCTATAGGCTGACCTAGATGATATTACGGATGCAGAGTACCTACCGCCCGCGGACTCTAGTAGCGAGATAATATACGAGGAAGTCCGACAGGCTATCTATAAGCTAAAACAGGATAAGGCCCTAGGGATCGATAGGATCCCGAACCGGTTTCTTAGACTAATAGTAGACGGGCTCCTTAGGGAGCTCGCCTACCTGTTTAACGCATGCTTCTCCCTTAGCTACCACCCGAGGGAGTTTAAGAAAGCTAATACAGTCGTCCTAAAGAAACCGAAGAAGGAGGACTACACGGTACCTAAAGCGTACCGCCTAATAGTACTACTAAGTACCCTTAGAAAGGCCTTAGAATTAATAGTCGCAAGGCGACTTAGCGACTATGCTGAAAGCCGAGGCCTCCTCCCCTAAGAATAGATAGGGGCGCGAAGGAAGAGGTTAACTAAGATAGCGTTAGAGACTATTATAGATGCGGTATACACGGTATAGGACTACGGCAGGGGTAATATAGCTAGCCTCCTCTCGCTAGATATCGCAGGGGCCTTTAATAACGTCTCCTACCAGAGACTTATCTATAACCTAAGGGGAAAGGGGATTCCCCGCCGTATTATAAGCTGGACGAAAAGCTTCCTAGTAGAGAGGTCCTCTTCTATTACTATTAGGAGAACGACGAGCGGAATGGAGCTAGTAGAGATAGGGATTCCCTAGGGGTTACTAATCTCCCCTATCCTCTTCCTGTTCTTTAACGCGCCACTTATCGAGGAGTATACGGCGGCTAAACTACAGCTATAGGTCGGAGGGTTTATAGATAACATCTATCTACTAGCATATAGGAAAACTATAGAGGGAAACTACAGAACCTTAGAACTAGTACACGAGATCTGCCTCAAATAGGCTTTAACGTACGGGGCGAGCTTCGCCCCCTAGAAGTATAAATTAGTCCACCTTACCCGCTACCCCCGCCGCTTTAACATAAGCGCGGTGGTTAACCTAGGGTATATAACAATAAAACTACAGGCGGAAATCCGAGTCCTAGGACTACACATCGACGGCAAATTACGATAGGGCCTACACCTAAGGAGGGTATAGGCGAAGCTCGCTACTTAGAGCCTTACCCTTTCTATAACGTCGGTATTAACGTGGGGAGCTACTCTTAATAAGGCTAGGAGGGTATATAGCGTAATAGTACGGCTAGTAATAACTTATACGTCCGTTATATAGCATATACCGCGAGGCCTAAGGGAGATAAAGAAGGCGCACGTAAGGAAGCTTAAGGTTATCTAAAATAGCTGCTTAAGACGCGTATTAGGGGCATATAAGGCTACCCTAACGCGAGTACTAGAGGTAGAGGTAGGGATAGCCCTTATATAACTAATACTAGACTACTCGGTCCTCCGCCGGCATGCGCTGAAAGGGATTCACCTAGTAACGGTAATAGGGAATAGACGTATCTGGAGGAAGCTAAGGGCTAGGAGAGGGAGGAGGAGAGAGACGGCGGAGTCCCCTGCGGAGGAGAAGGACGAGTAGGCTCTGCGTTCTCTACGCCTAGACGACTAGAACACAGTCGTAACTAGAGAAGTAACCCGATACCCCTAAAGAATCGAGAAGATGACGTACTATTAGTAGAAGTCCTCCTAGGATATAATATAGGGAGGATACTAGGCGGGACTAAGAGCTAGGGACCGCCCCCCCGCCTAGCTTAGGGGCCTGTAGACTGATAGGAGGGCCCTCCACGAGGGCCTTTAGAAGGCGGAGAGCTCCGCCCTCACGTAGATAAGAACGGGAAAGATAGGGCTAGCTACCTTCTTATACTAGTATAAAGTCCCCGGCTTTACATCTACGGGCTGTAAGTACGGCTGGCGCAGGTAGGATATAAAGCATATCCTTATTAATTGCCCTAGGTTCCGGGACCGCCGCTAGGAGCTGGTAGATACCTCAGGCGCGATAGACGCCTACGGGATACTAGCGAGCGCGAAATAGGCTAAGAGGGTAGCGAAGTAGATAATCCAGACTAGGCTACTAGGCTAGTTCTCGCTCGCAGCGATATAGCTATACTAAAGTCGGGTTAAGATATAAGTCTTTACTACCGGAGTAATATTCATTATTATAATATATAAGCCGGCCCTAGGGAGCTAGACTAATATAGTAGTAAATACGACCGCCTATTATAGAGGACCGAATGTAGTATAATATAGAAACGGATTAGTAGTTATAAGAAGGATAGGAATAGTAAGGGTATTTACCTGTACCTATACTAGGTATAGTTATAAGGTTTCCCCTACGAGTCGGCTACCGCCGTAGCGACTATAATATACCTGCAGGCCCCTGTAATTATCTTTTAGTAGTTTAGATAGACGCGAGTATAAATTAATTAATTAATTAAATTAGTATATAGTTTATAATTACTATACTAGGGTCCCTAGTAATAGATATTTTAGTTAGGAGAAGAATTATTATAATAAGGCTTTTTTAAAGGATTTTTATTAAGAGATATCTTTTATACCTAATAGGAGTTATCCTTTCTATAAATATTTAGTTAGCCCCCTTAAACCTAATTCCTCTATTAATAATAAATAGGTTATCCCTTATAACCTATACCTATTAAAGAAATATAGTACCTATATTAATTATAAGATCTACGGCTCTATTAAGTCTATTTTCTATCTATATAAATATATTTATAAGGGACTTAATTAAGCTTATATCTCCCTTACTAGGAATTATACGCGTAATAATAATAACCCTACTCCTAATAGCTAGTTATAATAGTAAGGGGAGTTAGTAGATAAGATTGTAGAGTATTAATCTACTTACTAGATTAGGTCTATTAAAGCTATCTAGAAGATACTCTTATTTAATATAAGTATTATAAAGCCTTATATAAAGTATTTATAGATCTACCTCCTAGAGTAATAGTATACCCTTTTTAAGCTAGCTAATAACTAGGCTATTAATAAGGCTACTAAATAAAAGCTAATAGATAGTAATAAGCTTTATAGGACTATATTAATAGAGTTTTTTAATATAAACTATCTTACTAAGGAAGCTTATAATAATAGTTAGCTATTACCTTTTATAAAATAGAATAGGAAATATCTAGCTATTATAAGGGATCTACTTAACTATTTATACGTGGATTTTCCTAAGTTCTTTATATAGAATAAAATAAATAAATAATAGAAAATCTATAAAAAGGGGGAGACTCTTAGGCGTATTAATTTTATTAGTCTAAAAATAAAGGATCTCTACTATTACTAACTACTCCTCTATTATATTAAGGGGGCTACGTTATTTAATAACTTCTAGATAGTAGACAGCTAGTTAATAGGATAGAAGGAGGCTTATATAAAGCTTAGATTAACTAAAAATAATAGATATATTAATAAGATCCTTAATAAGGGAAAGGATTTTTAGGGAGGTTATAAGCTACGTAGTCTTTTTATATTAATATTAATTAAACTCTAACCTACTAACGCCTTTACCTTATAGAATAAGTATAAGTAGTATATCTTAAATAACTACTTATACCTCTTATAATAGGATTTTTTAATGCTTTAGATCCTAGATAATTATTATAAGTAATAGTTATTTATTAAATAGTACGCCTTATACCTAATTAACGGCTAATTAAAATATTAATTAACCCTTAAATATACTAAGGATCTAGCCTAATATAGCCTACCTATTCTAACTATTCTATTTAATAATTTTAATAATATTCTAAATAGACTTTTATAGGAAGAAATATTTTACTAAATTATCCCTAATAAGGCTAAGGTCTTATAAAATAGGCTAAATACTAATTAATACTATACTACTAATTAAATTATCGCCGCTATTAATACTAATATAAATAATAAATTTAGTACTCTAGGTATACTATTCTTCCTTAATAGTACTAGGGGGACTAGTAAGATAATAGTATAAAATACTATTATAGAAAGGCTATATTCCTAGTAAAAGGTTACTTTAGTAGTAGTATCTTCTAATATTATATTAATACTATTATAGGGAGGTTAGACTACTTACTTATAGTTTAAGATACCCCTAGACTTAGATACTACCTCTTTATATAGGATTAAAAAGGGTATAAATCTTACTAAGCTAATTAAGCGAGCTAATATTATCTTTTAAGATAAGTCTCTTATATAGAGTTAATATAATATAGAAGCTATTAGTCGTAGCCTTTAGGATATATATAATAATAACTAGGCTTATTTTAGGGGTAAGGTAGTCTACTTTTATAAAGACTTCTAATAAACCCTCCTAGTTATTCTAGGAGGATCTAGTAGCTAGGTTATTAAGGTGTATCTTTAAAAGGCCTATTTCTAGAATAAGGTTATATATTTAAATCTTACTATTAATAAGTAACTTAATAATCCTAACCTAATAAATACTATATATTATAAAATAGGACTATTTATAAGTAATCTCCTAACTATTAATAATAGTATTAATATCTAGAAAAGCCCTACTATAAATAAAGAGGTATCGTATTAAAAATATAGTTATACCCCTAGAAATACTATTAATAATTTAGTTAGAAATATCTATACTAATATTAGGATAAATATCTCTTAAAGGGATTATCTATTAGAACGGGCTATTCTCGCTATTACTAATAAAGACGTTACTAGTATTAATATTAAGATAATATTATATATCCCTAATAATATAATAATCTACTAGAGTATTAATTATACTATATTAGAAGAAGATAATAAACTCTTCCCCTTTAAGTACTTTTATAGGTTTTATAAACCCTCCCTACTATCTTATAAGCTATATATTAAGCTAGGCGTACTAGTTATACTACTAAGGAACCTTAATCTACTATATCTATATAATAGGACCTAATTATAAGTAATAAGATATAGTAAGTATATCTTTAAGGGGGAGATTATAAGTAGTACTTATAACGGCGAGAAGGTAATACTATTTAAGACGCCGTTATAATCTAAGGAAAATAATAGGCGGATTCTTACCCCCTTTATTTATAAGTAGTACCCTATTTAACTAGTATTTATTATAACTATTAATAAATTATAAGGCTAATTAATAAAGTACGTAGGTATTAACTTATAAATTAGGCCTACTTTTAACTATAATTAGCTATACGTAGCTATATTATAGGTTAGACTAACCGTCGAGTCGGGTTTTAGTACTATAGATTGGTACCGACCCGAATACTCAGTACTACCTCCTGGTACCGACCCGAATACTCGGTACCGGTTTCCGGTACCGACCCGAAAAGCCCTCGGTACCTTGGCGAGTCGGGTTGGACCGACCCGAATCGCCAAGGTATCGCCAAGACGCCAAGCCCTTAATAAAATAGTAGGGGATACCAGATTTTTTTAGAGTTACCCCTATACTAAAAATAGATTTTTTTTAAATTAGAATTTTAATACCCCCTTTAATTCCCTAGGGATATACATTACTATTTTATATTACCTTAAAGAATTACCTAGGTTAGGCTAGGTAATAATAATAATAATGCTTAGTAATATAGTAGTAAGTTATATATATAATAGTAAAACCTACTATAAATAGAAAATATTAGCAATATTATAGTAATTATTTCTATAGGAATAGCTAATTAGCTATTACCTTTTTATATTACCTTATTTACTATTAAGAATTACCTAGTTAGTAATAATAATAATGCTTAGTAATCTATTATTAAGTTATATATATAGTACGAAATACTATTATAAATAAAAATATTCCTGATATAATAGTCTTAGTAAAATGATATAGGTGGAACTAATATCTTAGCGAGTCGGGTTAATACTTTAGTACTAATACTTAGTACCACCCCATGGTATTAACTCGAATACTCGGTACTAACTTTTAGTACTAACCCGAATACTCGGGCTAGGAATTTGGTATTAACTTACTAAGAGTCGAGTCGGGTTCCTAACTCGAGTTTAAAGTACTAACCCGACGCGGTCAGTTTATTATAGGTAATAAGATAGGGAAACCTCTATATTATTAGGCCTAAAACTCCTAAATATATATCTAGCTAAATAATAAGAAATATTATATATAAGTAGGTACTATTAAATAATAGGTAGACTACCCCTAATATATTAGTTATAACTTATTATTAATATCTAGATCCTATTAATAACTACTTAGTAGCTTATAAGAATACTAATTATAATATTAGAAGTATAAAAATAGCCTAATATTATACTTAGTTATATAATTATATCTTTATATTAGACTATAATATTAGACTTTCTAATAATAAAAATAAGCTATTCTACTATTTAGTTTATTAAATACTACTAGTTAAACTTTAGAAGGCTAGATAAATACTAGGCCGTATAAACTCCTACGTCTAATAGATTCCTTTATATTAACGCGATAAATCTAGTAGGGCTATTAAAAGTTATTATAAGAGTATAAAAGATATATTATAATATAAGGGGTATAATAATTTAAGAATTATATTAAATAGTCTAGTAGTATAGAAGTTATTAGTTAAATAGAATATTATTATACTAGATATCCTATAATTAATTAGGTACTTAGTAGATAGTATTAGTCTTTTAATACTTCTATCTTAATAATAATATACTTAGTTATACTCTATTAGTCTTAAATAGTAATATTATAGTAGATTTATAATATAAGTAGGCCTAATAACTATTTATTAATACTCTAGTACTAGGTAACTATTATAAATAATCCCTTAGATCTAAAATTAATAGTTTTAGTAATATTTACCCTATATATCCTATAATACTTAAGGGGGGTCTTAGTATCTATAAAAGTTCGTATAAATATCTATTATATTTAGACTTAAATTTACCTTATAACTATTATTACTTACTAATAAATAAAAGAATTATACTTTTAAGTATACTTTTCCTAAGTAAAAATCTTGAATTTTTACAGGTATTTTCTAGTTTTACTATATTACTTTACTAGAATTTAGGATTTTTAGCTTACTAGGTAAAAATAATATATCTAGTAGGATTTAAATTAAAGGTATATATAGTAGAAATATAACTAGGCTTATAACCTCTTAAATAAATCTAGTAGGCTAAAAGTATATACTAGTAGAAACTACCTAAGTTCTTATATTTCTAATAGATAGTAGAGTATAAAATATAAATATAATTACTAGCTCTTATAATTTAGATTACTAAGTAATAGAATTATTTTATAATTTATAAATATATACTCTAATAGAATAGGATATAATATATTTTATTATTATATATAACGTTAAATCAAAGAGTTAGGGTAGCTGGTATATAGAAATCATTTTCATTTGCATAATTTCCTTTAAACCCTGATAGAATTCTGATGGTTGAACAAGTACACGGTCAGGGCTGACTGGCCATGAATTGAGTTTCGGGTGTACGTCAGTATTCTAACCGCAGGTCTCTTCACAACCTCAGCATTCGTCTTAGCAGCATCTTCATCGTAATTGGGCAGCGATAAAGCCCAAGGGAAGCCTCAAATGCAGCATCCATTCGAGCCCATCTTTCAGTAGACCACAAGCATGTGCTGCAGAATTCTCAGACCATTGGAACAACCCTATTAGGAAGAACCACTCTGCATGAAACGTTCCCATTTAGTGTGTGATCAAAGGTAAAGATGGGGGGCGAAAACGGTGTAAGGGGTTGCAGGCAAGGTATTGCAAAAGTGGTAGAGATGTTGCAAGGCATCTCGAAGAGTAATCTTCGCACTGCACATTGACAGTCAGATCAGATTGAAAACCAGGGTCGATGGATATTCACGCAGTTGACTCAATCAAAAACTCCGGGTAGCCATCTTCGTCAGCTTCCAATCTCTCAATCCCTTCTAAATGCCTCATGTATTTCTCTTTCATCTCTGCTCCAGGTTTTTGCCACTCGAGAAGTGCTTTCTCTTGCCCCTTCGGGAACATGACAACAAAGTTGGACCTTTTGCTCCTTGCCCTTCCCCTTCTCTGGATTAAAGACTTCAAGTCCGGCGGCTGTTCGAAGCATATCACGATTTTGCAAGCAATACTGTCTATGCCTTCCTCACAGACGCTCGTTGCGATGATCGACTTCTTCGTCCCGTTTCGTAGGTCATTCAATGTTTCTTACTGGATCACGGATCTTGTCCCATACCAAGGTTCGAGTACAACCGAGAAAGCCTAAGGAAATGCGGGGGTAGGACTGTTCTTCAGGGTGGACCAAAACGGCCATCTCGGGTCCGTGGACAAATCTTTGTAGCTCGTCGCGACTTTGTTTCGGTGTCTTACTAACAGCGCTAAGGTCCTACTCTCTCGTTCTGACACAAGTCAGCTATGACGAGGCATCGTTCCTGCAATGACCTACTGCAATCCTTCCCCTTTCCTTCTTACAACAGGATTGGCAGTCATTTCTAGGATACTTGGAAGCTCCCGTTGCCCCTCCCGCCTCTTTGCGTGATAGAAATTCTGCATGATCTTATTCACCGGATGACTCCGCACGAAGCGATGGGCTTCGTCGAAAATGAGAAGGGCCATCATGTCCAGGTGCACGAAGCCATGGATCAATGCATCCAGGAGCACTTGATGCGTGCAGACGACACTGTTCATGTTTCTTAGGGCAGCGTTCCACATGCCTTGCTCGCTCCATAGATCGATCCCGTCATGACCAAAGAGTATTCTGCTCTGGAAAGACGGGAGCTGAGTGGAAATAACATTGTGCTGTTTCTCCGCGAGTGCCACTATTGGGCAGAGGTGCCAGACAAGCTACCGGAGGCTCTCAGCAGCCAGCCGAGGAAGTTGGAGAGTATTCAAAGAACCTTTTCTGGCGTACCCTCGATCTCCGCCGCGATTCGTAAGAAGGAGAGTGAAAGTATTCAACTCATTAACAGCATATCAGCGGAACGAAGCTGTGCAGCGAAGGCCATGGACGATTGGGGTGTGGAGGGGCAGACCTGATTACCCCGCTCGCAAGTTCGACCCTCACGCAAGTTGCAGCCTGATTGTGACGGTCTCTTCTAGCAACCCTTACCGTTTCCTCACGACTAAAACTTTCACCTTAGACTTGCACTGGAATGTCAGGCCGAGATCGAGGCAACCGGGGCCGGGGCGACCGCGGTGGTTACGACAGTCGTGGAAGAGGTGGCAGAGGCAGAGGAAGAGAGGACGGTCCAGGAATCCGAGGCGGACGAGGTGGAGGACGAGGCGAAGGGGCTGCGGCGGAGGTTTTTTCGTCAGACTCTCCTTCCCATATCGATAAACTTCCGACTAATTTGGCCATACTAGGACTCCGGATCATTCCATCCCTCCTCCTAGCACCCAAGTCACGAAAGTCGAGGATCTCTTCCAGAAAAACCTTTCTCCTGACGGATCGCTGGGCATCGGGGGCCTTCAGATAGACGCGAAGTTTCCTTGCCGGCCCGGATACGGCACCAGAGGGCAAAAGGTTATACTTTGGGCGAATTACTTTGAAATGATTCCCCGCTCAGATCTCCTCCTCCATCGCTATAACGTTGCCGTACAGCCTGCTGCAGTAGGGAAAAAGTTGAGTCAGATCATCAAACTATTACTGGAACTCCCGGGATATGGCGAATTTCGCCATGACATAGTCACTGATTTCAAGTCTACTCTCGTCTCCCGTCGGAGGCTTAGCCCTGACACGGCCGAACCAGCAATTCAGTACCGAGCGGAGGGTGAGGATGAGCCACGAGCCAACGCACAAACTTATAAGCTACGCGTCGAAGAAACGGGAACCCTCACCGTCTCCGAGCTCACAGACTATTTAACTTCTACCAACGTGAACACGGCTTATGCGGACAAGCTACCGGTGTTGCAAGCTCTCAATATTTTTTTGGGTCATTATGCCAAGTCCTCTCCTGCATTAGCCACGGTTGGGAGCAGTAAGAGCTTCTCTCTGACTCAAGACTCTCCGAGATGGGACCTTGGAGCCGGTCTGACCGCTCTTAGAGGATTTTTCTCAAGTGTTCGAGTCGCGACCTGCCGCATCCTCGTTAACGTCAACGTCAGTCATGGTGCCTTTTACGATGCCATACCGTTAGATCAGTTGATCCAGAAGTACGGCTCAGCACACCAATTCAACCGAGTAAAGCTGCAGTCCTTCCTCAAGGGAGTTCGAGTCAGGGTGATCCACCTAAAGGAAAAGAAAAACAAAGCCGGCCAATCTATTGCCAGAGTCAAAACTATCTTTGGGCTTGCAAACAAAAATGACGGTCACGGTCTGGATCATCCACCGCGGGTGCAGAGTTTTGGTGCAGGACCGAAGGATGTAGAGTTCTTCCTCAATGATTCCTCCGGAGCGCCGTCAAGTTCATCAACAAGTCAAGCTGCCGGGACACCAGGCAGCAAAAAGAAAGGCAAAGGTAAGAAGGGCGGCGAGTCAAGTCAGGGGCCAGGCCAAAATGTCCCCCAGGGCGGCAGGTATATCAGCGTCTACGAGTTCTTTAGAAGTGGTATTTATTCCATCACTGCTCAGCTCTACTCTCTAGTAACCAGATGAGTAGTCCACAACCGGTCGATTGCGAACCCAATTCTGCCCGTTGTCAATGTTGGAAACAGGGAAAATCCGAGTTATCTCCCGGCTGAGGTCTGTATTGTAATGCCCGGACAGAACTCACAGGCAAAGCTTGAACCCGCGCAAACGCAACAGATGATCCGATTCGCCGTCCGCAAGCCCGCGGAGAATGCAAACTCCATAACCCAAGAAGGTGTCCGTACTGTCGGCCTTTTACCACAGGAAAATGTCAATCTGGTAAGATTCATGTCTGGGCCCGTTAATCAATTCCTCGATGAAAGCTGATGCAACTAGGGTCGTTTTGGTATATCGGTGACCGCGAGTTTGATTACAGTCCCGGGCCGTGTCCTGACCGAACCAAAGATTAGATACAAACAAGATAAATCACCTTTCGTTCGAGGTGGAAGCTGGAACATGCAAGATATCAAATTCAATACTGGAGGGACATTGCGGCACTGGTCCTACTTGATGATTTCCATGGGTGGTTTGCCGGATGCATTCGATCAAGCTGGCCTACAATCTACAGTGGCCCAATTCCACAAAGCTCTCCAAGATATGGGTATCACGGCTGCTGCACCAACCCCAGGATCGAGGATTGTAGTCAATACTCCCGATGACATGCGAATTGACACCGCACTCAAGAATGTTGCTGGTGATCCGAGGCAGACCAGGCTTGTGCTCATTATCATACCAGTCGCAAACACACCTTTGTATAATCGAATCAAGCACATTGGCGATGTCAAGGTTGGCGTCCACACAGTCTGCGTGGTCGGATCCAAATTTGCCAAGTCATCACCCCAGTATTTTGCGAATGTCGCTCTCAAGTTCAATCTTAAGCTTGGTGGTATCAATCAGTTGGTTGACAACTCGCGACTTGGTATCATCAACGAGGACAAGACTATGGTCGTCGGTATAGACGTGACTCACCCTTCTCCGGGTTCCACATCCAATGCGCCAAGTGTAGCCGGCATGGTTGCCAGCGTTGACAAATGGCTTGGACAATGGCCGGCGGATCTTCGCGTTCAGGAATCTCGTAAAGAGATGGTGTCTGAGCTCGACTCCATGCTCAAATCCCGTCTCCATCTCTGGAAGACGCAGGGAAAGCACAAAGTCTTCCCCGAGAACCTCCTCGTCTACCGTGATGGCGTTTCCGAAGGCCAGTACACATTAGTCATTGACACCGAGCTCCCGCTCTTACGCAAGGCTTGTGCCGAGCTATATCCGCCTCCGGACACGAAGAAGGGTCTCCCGCACATCACCATCATCATAGTCGGCAAGCGCCACCACACCCGGTTCTATCCCACGACTGCCAGCGACGCCGACCGCTCCTCCAATCCCAAGAACGGCACCGTAGTCGACCGCGGCGTCACCGAGGCCCGCAACTGGGACTTCTTCCTGCAGTCCCACACCGCGCTCCAAGGCACCGCCCGCCCCGCCCACTACTATATCGTGCTCGACGAAATCTTCGCCAAGCGGAAAGTTCCACCTCCCTTCCAGAACGTCGCGGACGTGCTCGAAGATCTGACACACAGCATGTGCTATCTTTTCGGTCGCGCCACCAAAGCTGTTAGCATCTGCCCGCCCGCTTACTATGCAGATATTGTGTGTGAAAGGGCCAGATGCTATCTCAGTGGGCTTTTTGATGCTATCACGCCCACGGGAACTCCAGCGCAAAGTGTATTGGGCGATGGAGGACATCCGGAGGCAAGGACGGAAGACGTGCTGATTCATCCTAATTTGAGGGATACGATGTTTTACATTTAACAAAACGGCGGAGAATAGCAGTAGACGGTATGCGTGTCATGTAAACATCAGGGAAGTGGTTTTTGGATATTCACATCTGATCTGATCCAGAAGCTTTATGACTCTTCTCCCACCAAGAAAACGTTGCCAAGTAACAAATTCCTCATTACTTAAAACTCTAACCCCTACGGCCTGTACTCTCACGAGGGCCCATAGCTGCTAGATAGGGGCCTTGATAGTAGATATAATGTTGCGAAGGCATTAAGATGTGGTAGAAAGATGCATTCTCTAAGTGTAGAAGTTCTGCCTATAAACTAATATGCTAGGCCTACCCTAGTTAGGCCGCGGAAGGCTTCCGTAAAGTATAGTAAAGTAGTAAGACTATAATATATAAGACATCGACACGTAATTTACATACATGTAATTATATAAATAACGAATAGTATATCTATTACTATATAGAAAAGTAATATATAAGGAAGTCTATCCTACTTAGTATATACTAAGACCCCTTATTCTATAATAAATTAAGCTTAATCTAGACTAATTTCTAATAATATATATATATATATATATATTCCCCTCTTATTCTATATTTATAACTCCTATCTTTCCCTAGCTTTTTTTTAAGCTACTACGTATTATTTATCAGAAACCCCTGACGGGTGACTGAGATTGTCTGAGGCGGATCATTGGAGATTGATGTAGAGAAAGGCAACGGGTTGAAACTACGTTTCCAATTAGAAGCGCCGTCGTAGTCTTATCTCCTTAACATCAAATTGTCCTTGCTTTTATAGCTCTTTGACAAGCCGCCACACATTGTTCACTAGAAAAACCCTATTAAACAAGAAGAATACATGCTTTACGTGCGAGCTCTAGCGAATGGAGCAGAAAACATATATTGATGTAGCGAAGTCGAAATCTCTAGGTTCTAGGTCTAAGAGTAGCAATCTAGGAATAGTCGTTGATCACCAACCGCTCTCTCCTCACTCCCACATTATCCCTCTCAGCTCTACCAATCCTTCCAGCCTTACGCTTGACCCTGAGTCCCACCGTCAGCAAAACTCCAGCTAGCTGGCGGCTGGTGCGCTGTCACGTCTCCCTTCTCGATGGTGAGTGTAGGGGCGTTGAGCCGTCTGGACAAATCGTCCACGAAGGATGCAGATTGTTGGACAGAGCCTTCGGTGTTGTCGTCCTGTTGGTAGAACTTCAAAAGGTATTCGATCTTGGCTTTCACGGACTTCGCAGCATGAGACGAGTCCGGAAGCATCGCACTGGGGGCGGGTTCATCATTCAAGGCAGCTCCGCCACCACCGTCCGTCGCATCGAGAACAGCTATAGCAGCACCGCGATCCCCCTTGGACATGTACATCGAAGAAAGGAGGTGCATCATCTCCACTGCCCAACGATGCGAAGGTCCGTACACGTGGCGCAGATTGTACAGAATGTCTTCCGCCAGATCGATTGCAGAATTGGTATGTCCATGGAAGAAGCGGACGTCGACCAGGCGGCGGCCAAGGGTAACGATGAGATCCTGACTCAAAGAGCTACGTTTGTGGCGAGAAAGCCATAATTGGTTCAAGAGCCACTATCTGGGTTAGTGTTGGACAAAGTTTCATGAATGGATATGATCACCTCTAAGTCATGATAATTCTGCTGCTTGCCCAAGACAGCTGCCACTTTCGAAAGTTCATCTAGGTCCATATCATCAAATCCGAGATTGCTCGTACGACAGAGGCGAATGACTTCTCGGAATACCATCTTGCTGAGTTCATGTAGCTGCGCACCAGAAACATGGTGCGATGATAGCCGAGTAGAATGATCCCCAAGAAGCAGACCGAGCTGGAAGCCGTATTGCACATATGATCGATCTCCATAGGCGCCAATGAAGCGGATAAAGTCAAAGCCGGCAATTGCAAATTCAGCCACCTTGGAGTACTCACCCACAGCGAGCAGTCGTTGTGTCTCCTCACTCACAGCAACACAGGCTAGTTCAGGGAGCACAGTATCTGCGCGTACTTCGCCCATCTTCTGGATCAGCACCAGAAAGAACATTCTTGTCGCATGAGCTGAGGTCGTGAAGGCCGCACCATAAGACTGTAGGAAACGATCCAACATCTGCTTTTCGAGTTTTTCGCCGCGATAGGAGGAGTGGCGGCTCTTCAGTAGAGCTTGTAGTCTGGTACCGCGAGCTAAGATCAGCTCGAGAGGCGATGAAGCCTGAATCAACGCTTGGAAAGATTCCCACAGCGTTGTCTCAAGGAGAGTTATGGAATAGATACTCGTAAATTCCTCCATGGAACCTTTGATGCGAGTCTCAAAAGCCGCCGAGAAGGTCAATCGAGATCGATCACTCATCCGACGACTTTCTTCCTCGTGCAGTAATCTGTCGCGTTCCTCTCTAACGATGATGTTCTCCCGGATTCTGTGAGCTGTGCTATATCCTTCGGTCGCATATCCGCAGTCGACAAATGACGAGGCAAGTAAGGTTCCAGCGTCAAAGAACACCTTACCTTCGCAGTCTAACTGCAGAACAGAATCGACGGCCTTGTTCAGCTCCTGAACAGCGGCATTCCGACTTTCTGGTGAATTTTCCTTTGTTAGGAACTGCACATACGTAGCAAGGCTCGAGAGACTGGTAGGCGAGTAACATTGAAATTGCGCCTCGTCTCTGTGAAATTGCTTCCTCTGCAAGTTGGTTGCTCGCGCAAGAGTATGCTCATCCATGACGTCGTCAAGTCTGGACCGATAGTGTTCCAACAAGGCGGCTTCCACCCAATCCAATATCTCCAAGACTTCATGGTGAGACGGCAGACCGTCGTTAGCTTGGTCATCGACGATCGACTCGTAGATATGTATTGCATTCGGACTATCGCGTTCCAGTCTGTCCCAGCTCTTGGCTAGACACAACAATGCTTCCAGTGTGATTGAAGCTTGACGTCCGAATACATTTGCACATCCAGTATGATACTCTTCTCTGATTTGATGGAGTGCCTCAGGATCAATGCGCATATGATTCTCAAGTAGTTGAGAGTACCCTTTGAACAGTGATCTGACCGTTTCCTCGCGAGCAGAATATTCCTTTCCCTTTTCCAAAAAGGTCTGCCACAGGGAATGGTAGATCTCCTTGGCTTGTACCCAATTTTTTTCACGAAGGAGAATGACTAGCATTGCATTGAGCGCCGGTATCGCATGCCGGTCATGATACGTCGACCTTTTGAAATTGTCCGCAATCGTCATGTAGCATGTCTTTGCAATCTTGTACTCTCCATGTTTCGTGCATAGGGAAGCAAGCGCATAAGTAGCTTCGACTGTCAGAGGATCCTCGTCACCTAGCGACGCCCGATAATGATCAACAAGTTCTTGTTCTACGCTGATCATTTCACTGCTTCGCCCATTGTCTTCGAATGTCTGGCGAGCGGCCCGAGCAATGGCAATGATAAATCGTGGATCCTGCTGAGCTGATCTCTTTGCGGACCTCAGAACGTGCAAATAAATATGGCCTGCGATCGCCCCCTGGTCAATCTTGCTGTACGCCTTCGCAAGACTGACTGCAATGTCTCCCATAGGTGGAAGGAAGCCATCTAGAGAGCGCTCGCTGCGGGTTTCGAGGACTTCAGGCCAGACTATGTACAGAGTGGAGGAAGCAACTTGTACCACCTCATGCCAGCGCTGCTGAAGTGTGAAACTGTCAACCAAGGTTTGAATAATCTGAATAAGAGATTCGGTGAATGCAGGAGCGCCACCAAGTTTGGCCGACTCGAAAGTCAACATCAATACCTCTTCTGTGGATTTGGGCAGCATCCGCCCGCTCTCGTTGCTGCTTATGAGTTCACTCGCGAATTGAGATATCATTACGTCGACATCTTCTGAGTCGCTAGGGTCCACGGTGTGAACTCTAGACCAATCACTGACAGAATTTAAGATCGTCAGAGCCACTGCTGGAAGCCCTCTTTGTCGGGTCTCGACAGCTAAGGTTCTCAGTAATTGAATTTCTGTCGCGCTTTTGCCACAGTGCTTTTCAAGACTGGCCCAAAGTCCAACAAGGACGATCTGTGCGTCTTCCTCTCTGCTCTGATCGGCAAGGAATCCAGCGTATAAAAGCCCGATCTTCAACAGGTGCACCTGATCCTCGCTGGCGTGCCGCTCCCGGCAGCTTCCAGTGACTTCGTGAAGTAATTCTAGATACACAAGCTCTGCATTCGAGGGATCATTTTGAGACCTATACACTGCAGCTTTCATGATCGATGCTTTGATACGACGGCTGTCAGTGACGGCAAACATATCCATGACACTATCATAGACTACATCATCAAATTCGTCCTGACCTTCTTGTCGTTGGCTTTTTTCTAACACAGTAACTAGCTGGCCAGCTACAGCCATTGCCTGAGGGGAGGATTTGCCATATCGATCAACAGTGAGTTTGTAAATCTCGCGATAGGTCTGAGTGCATAAGGACTCTTGGTCAGTTTCTGCGTAATGGCGGCCAACGCGATGGCTGTATTCGAGAGCCTGGTCGCTGCTTGGACCCGACTGGTTGGTATACATGGCTCTGAGGTATAATAGCATTGTACATTTTCTCACATGGAAGTCGGTGCTGGCGCTTTGGGAAATCGAATAAAGACTCCCCAAGAATTCGGATGCACAATCCGCGCTAAAAGTATGAAAGCCGGGCATGATTTGCTGAGATAATTCAAAAGCAAGGGCAAAATATGACGCTGCCTCCAAGAGTTGATTGGCACTCCGGAGCTGTACGGCCAAGGACGCAGAACTTTGGAGCGTTGCCGAATGATTTCCTAGAATGTCACGACGTACTTGAGCTGCCAATCTCAAGTTCGGAAGAGCAACGTCGGGTGCTTGTATCGTCCAGTATGAGGCTTCGAAAGCGGCCACGAACACGGTATCTGGAAAGATTTCCCTGACCTCACTAACGGAGCTCAGGGAACTAAGATCATCCACTGAGCCCGCCTGGACTGTATGGTAGGTCCAGTATTGAAGAGCGTATGCCAGGAGTGGGTTCGATCGCAACAGTTCCTCCACGATAGCGGAAGCGATTGGGGCTAGACTCAGCTCGACGTGAGGCGTATCTGTGAGTCTGAGATACAACAATAACCGACTGGCTAGCTCGATGTGGATATCGTTCAAAGAAGATCTCAATTTCCTTTCTGCATGCTCGCAAACCGCCTGTTTGACCAAGTGATGACGGAATTGAATCATGTCATTCTCGATTACCATGACAGATTCACAATTCTGATCTATCAAATTACGGATGTCAAGATCTTGTCTGATGCAAGTTCTGTTGACCAGATCGATATTCAACAGACTCTGTACCTCGGCTACGCTGAGCGGCCGGGCGGCGACGACAGAGGCTAACAGCAGCAGGCGGACGGAAGGACTAGCAAAGGCGATTCCAGAGATTATCACGGAAAGAGTGGCATCCAGCGAGCGAGGTAAGCTCTCCACCTGTACTGGCCTGTCGTTGTCTTGTTTTGATCTCCAATATCGAAAAGCCAGGATGCACCATAGGAAGTTGCCACTAGCTCTGTTCAGGATCCATGTGATAGCCCCTTGTGTTTGGCCAGATGAGCCGGTAGGGACTATCTGTTCTAGGACACGGCGAATATCTTGATGATTGTGTGAGGAGTTGATGGCGAACCGGCGGGTAACGATGTCAGGCGGTTGTACAAGGGAGCGGGAGAGAAGCAACAATCTAATCATTGGACTTTTGGAGATGCTGTCGAGCAATCGCTTCAAACATTCAGTCACAAGGCCATCATCACCACTGGGCTCGCTTAGTCCGTCTATGACGATCATCGACTGTCGAGGAGTAGCCTCACAGACGATCTCAAAGGCCTCCCACAGAGCATTGATATCTGCACCGGGGCATTCCGACGTCACCGCAGTATCTTGAGCCTTTGCAAGAGCTGTTTGCAAGCTTCTCTGGCCAGGATTCTGCTCATATGCTTGTCGGAGGAGTCCCTTGAGGAGGCAGGAGACCAGAATCTCGGACGGCAAGATTGGATCGACAACATGACTGAGGACAGCGAAAGTTTGACCACCGACTGGATTTTGGAGGCTTTCAACGATCCAGCCACATAGCATGCTTTTACCACAGCCAGCGGCGCCCTCGATCCAAAGAGCTTTGTCGGAGCTGCGGATGAAATCGAGCATAGGCTTCGAAAACCACTCGCAAGTGAATTGAGCATGCATGCTTCGGGCAACGTAAAGATTCGCATACATGGCTCGAACCATGACGTCGTAGGGCCACAGCCATTGACGGATTGCAGATACCTGTTCTTTGGATTCCTTCGCGCCAACCGCATCGGGCGATAGCTGGCATAACCAGAATTGATCAATCAACTGATCTTTGAGACCGTGTATGATACCGACTGATGTGCGGAAGAGACGTCCCGAATGCGTCCGTGACACGGCATCTGGAGAATACGTCACATTTTCATTCATCACATTCAGTACCGCGAGCATGAGTTGGTCTAGCAGCTGTCGGATCCTTTCATGCTTGGGGAATAAGCTCTTCTGGCGTAGTACGAGCGAGAGGACCCTGTGAACTTCGGAGAGGATTGGATAGGCGATGTCTATGAAGGCTGCTTCGCCAGAGCTCATGCGTAGGAGGTCGTAGCAAGCAGCATACATTTGGGAAGTCGTCGTGTCCATCAAGACCGTGTAATGACCATGGCCGATGTTCGACTCGGAAATTTGAAGTGCCAAACCTAGCAAGGTTAGGTACCGGAGTGGTATTTGCAGGACATTGGGAACATACCTTCCAGTAAACGAAGAGCCCGATCCCACATCGAGGCTCGGTGAGGCATCCGATTGAGACGCTCAGAGGAGACAGCGTGGAGGAAAGCGTCGAGTGAGAGCTGGTTGGTCTTGGAATTGCCTTGTTGCTGCAACAAACTTTGTCGCCCAGATCGTGATGCTTGATCATCTGGCGGAAGGTAGCCAGTACTTTGGTCAAAGTCGAAGGCGACAGCGTTTGGAGGTCCGTGGGAGTGACTGTCTTGGTCCATCTGAGCTGCGCAGACATCGGCAGGCTCGTGTGTAAGGCTGCTCCCCCGTTTATGGGACTCGCCAATGGCTGCTGAGAAATTTGTGGATGGTCCTGCCGCCATGGAGAAACGGTGCGGAAGGCCAACAGCGGATTGAGGCAACGAGGTGGCCATGTTTGGAGAATGAATAGCACCGTCTTCGGATAGATTGATGGCCGCCGACCTTGAGTATTTCTTCTCTGCAGGAGAGGGAGTACATCAGAAAACGTTGTAGGTATGGAAGCTGGAGAGTGGGAGGCTTACTGTATGAGGCACTCCTGACGGCCAGCATTCCTGATGAGTAGCTAGGAGGTGGTCTAGATAGAAGATGCCTCAGAGGAAGTGCCTCAACAAGGTATACAACGACTGGGAATGGGAGAGCGGGGAATGGCTGTTGGAGGTTGGATATAATCTTGTCAGAGAAAGGGTGGGAAATGAAGGTAAAAGGATGAAGGATATGGGTAGGGCATGGTTCGATGGAGGCCGACTATTATGATAAGCAGATACAGTAGTCGCGATGCTGGCAAAGCAGAGACTGGGTCGATGTGATGAATGTAACGCTGATGTTGCTGGGAGGAAAGAGGGGAGATCATGGACTGGCCTTCGAGTGGGTGGTGCTTTCCTTCACGAACCTTCTTTACATATATCATTCTGGGCACGGGAGTATAGGCATGGACGGCAGGAGGAAAGAAGATATAGAGGGGGGAGTAAAAGACGGGATTGGTATCTACACCCAGGCAAGCATGTTTGCTGAGATGTCGACGAAGCCAGGCTTAGGATCCGAAGGCTCAGGACTGGCTGTAGGAGTACGCCATATTCAACGCTTGAGGGACTGTATCACTCCTCACCAGTCGACTACTACATTCAAGATCTATCTGCATCAAGTGGATGCATTCTTCTTGACCTGTAGAGTAGTCCATCGTCCTATCCAAGTCGAGCTTTGTCGGGTCCATGAAGATGGGCTCAATCGCCGCTGGCATCCTACGCATGCTACCTGTGCGAGCAGCCAAGCTGAGCTCATCGAGATCGACTCCCCATACAGACTGTCGTACATGACGTGGAGTCGAAGAACAAGAAGGTACTTAGTAGTCGCGTTCATGATTGGGAGCTTGAGTTTTCACGAGAAGCACTGGTGGTATAAGGCTTGGCATGCTGACCAGGCCGAGATCGCTCTAGCTCCGTTCCATCTATTAAGAGATTGAAATACCTCCCGTAGAAATTGTTGTTTATATCACATCTTCTCATCCAGTCTGATAGTTGTCCTTGGACATGACTTGGGCTGGACTGTTCGATCCGGAAAGCAGTAATCATGATGCCCGCCCCCCCTTGATAGTCTCAAGTGTGTTGTCGGCAGTTGGCATCGGTCCAGGCTACCTAGTCCTGAGTGAAAGTGCATGGATGACATGGTGATGACGTAGTCTCGATGCTAAGAACCGCGGGACGAGACAATTGTTCTGCACAAATTACTTCAACATACGCATACGATAGAAGTTGTCCGCGGTGCAGCCTGTCCTCTACGACGACAAACAGTACAACCAACATTCACGATACCAACCAATCATCATCAACATGGCAGCGGTAGCACAGGCAGCAAACTTGATTGAGAAAGCACTCGGTCATGGCGACAATGCTGTGACCGAACAGAACGTGACCAACCCCGGTCGCGACCGTGAGAAGTACGCAGACCCTTCCGGCGAGAAGATGAAGGCCCTGATCTGGATGGGCAAGAACACCGTCGAAGTCGGTCAGTCCCATCGACCGCATAGCATATTTCCCCCGGCCCCCCTTTTGCTCCCTCGCTAACCATCGTACCCTACAACAGCCGAAGTCCCCAAACCCCGAGCCTTCGAAGACCGCGATGTCATCCTCAAAGTCACCGGCTCGACCATATGCGGCTCCGATCTCCATCTATACCACGGCTCCGTCGTCGAAATGCAAAAGGGCGATATTCTAGGACACGAATTCTGCGGGAAAGTCGAGAGCATGGGCAAGGCCGTCAAGGGGCTCAGCGTCGGCGACCGCGTCGTTGCCTCCTTCCAGATCGCCTGCGGGGAATGCATGTACTGCAAGAAGAAGCTGTCCTCGCAATGCGAGCGAACCAATTCAAACTCGTTGGAATATGGCATGTATGGTGGGAACACTGCGGGCATGTTCGGCTATAGCCACTTCACTGGCGGCTTCGCTGGCGGACAGGCAGAATACGTGCGTGTGCCGTTTGGAGATGTCAACCTCCTGAAAATCCCAGACGACGTTCCGGACGAAAAGGCATTATACCTCTCCGACGTACTCGCCACAAGCTACAACTGCGTCGTCGACACCGGCGTCAAAGAAGGCGACGTCGTCGCCATCTGGGGTGCCGGACCCATCGGCGTGATGTGCGCCGAATACAGCTACACGCAAGGAGCCTCTCGCGTCATCATGATCGACGGCGGCGCCGCATCATGGCGACTAGACTTCTGTAAAGAGAAATTCCCCAAGATCGAGACCCTTAACTTCACCGACCTCCCCAAAGGCAAATCCGTGACCTCCGCGCTCAAGGACATGGAGCACGGCGGCCCCGACGTCGCGCTCGAGTGTGCAGCCGGCGAATACGCCAAGGGGTGGGCGCACTATTTCGAGCTGATGAGCGGTGCCGAAACCGACACGTCGGAAATCGTCAACGAGATGATCACGTCCGTCAAGAACTACGGCCGCTGCGGCATCACGGGCGTCTATGTCGGGTTCACGAACCATTTCAATATCGGCTCTTTGATGGAGCGTGGTATTCGCTTGATTGGCAACGGACAAGCGCCTGTACATTTGTATTGGGAGAAGCTGCTGCAGATGATTCAGGAGGGAAAGACGGATCCGTATACGATGTTGACGCACCGTGTCGATATCGATGAGATGGCTACGCTGTATCAGAAGTTTGATGAGAGGGCCGATCGGATCCAGAAGGTTTTTGTGCAGACGCGGTTTTCGGATCCGCCGGCTGAGGGGAGCCCGAAGTTGACGTCTTGGAAGTAGATGGTGCAGGCCGTAAGGGGGATCTTGTGATATATGATGTCAACGCTATTTTGGTCATAATATCCAAAAACATTCTTTCGTAGTGTTCAGTGTCAGTATGATATTATTGTGGCTTGCATGGTGTGTACCAGGTCTGGGTTATTGCCTACTAGGGTTCTGCAGCTTGTAACTGAAGACCGGGTATCTTGATACATAGATCTGGATAGTCTCTGCAACGCTCACATATCCCCAAACACAAAGACCCCCTTCCCCTTCCTATACCCCTCCAACGTCCCCTGTACCGCATCCACCAAACTCCTCCTCTCCGTCCCCCACCCCCACGGCACCTCCACAACCGGCCCATCCCTAAACTCCCCTTTCCTCATCATCTCCAAAAGCGCATCCACAGTCCTCCTCTTCTCCCCCGGATGCCGCTCGCTCCACCTGCTAACCCAAAACCCTTCGAATTTCAAATCTTTAAAAATGAGCATGCCGGCCCCGATCCGCATCAGTTTCCCGCTCATGCCCCCATACGTAACCATGACACCACCAGGGCTCAACATCTTCGCCATCGCCATCCCAGCCTCGCCCCCTACACAATTCAGTCCTAGCCTTATGCCCTCGCCCCCCGTCCATTCCTTAACCTTCTCTCCAAACCCCCTCTCCGCCACCTCCTCCTCACCAACCACCCTCTCCGCCCCCAACGCCTCCAACTCCCCCCTCAACCTCTCCCCCTCCTGCCCCCCCCTCCCCCTAACAACAGCCAGACACCGAACCCCCCACCTCCTCCCCAACTGCAACACCCCCCTCCCCACCCCCCCATTCGCCCCATTAA
>JAABUY010000214.1_pt1 | contig 116297 bp, 79 predicted proteins | sample 5560271 | NCBI WGS metagenome assembly JAABUY01 (sample SAMN10711886, study PRJNA513374) | rock metagenome | isolation source: Antarctica rocks | place: Antarctica: Victoria Land, University Valley | reverse complement strand
CGGTTCCCAGGTTACGCAGAACCCGGGCTCATAACCTGTTGAAATGTATGATGTCAATGAGTCATCTGCACGTGATTTGGGTGTAGTGCAATAGTATTATGATAACTAATGGATGGATGTAGCTATGAGAATGGAACGCAGACAAGAAAATCTCTTCTAGTCTGCCAAGACCCCCTTGATTGGTAATTACCGAGGTTGACCCGACATGAATTCCAACATGATATGCCGCGTCATTTTCAGCTATAAAGGAATACAGCTTTTACGCGGATCGGGCTAAGCCCTTCGCGTTAAGACTAGGGGCTGATTTCCCGCGCTTAACCGTTTTCTATCTATTAAACGGTTTACTATCTGTTAAACGGTTTATAACTTATCTTGGCACTACTATATTTTAGGAACTTTTTCGACACGCTCTCGGGTATTATCGACATGTCCCCGTTACTATACTTTGCGGACGGAATCCTGGTTAGCTTATACGTGTGATAGCCTTATAAACGTATATAAACCTGATCTCCCCTTAATTATAATCTCGTGCTAATAAAGTAAACCATCTTTATACTTAATATAATTCCACGACGATTAGCGCGGACGGTAAAGGAGTTTAGCGTTAATGAAATGAGATAGAGGATTTAGTAAGTAATGATTACCTACTACGTTACGATCCTAATAAAATCGCACTCCCTATTTTCGTACCTGCCTGACTTCTCTTTTCTCCCCTTATAATAATGCTTTGACGGTTATTAATCTTCTTATCGTTTGTGCCTGTTAAGCGAGGAGCGCAATGGCTATAGAGTGTTTCCGGTTGAAATCCTAGAAATCTTCGGGGCTCCAGGTTCTCCCACTTTTCGGTATGACGTCCTTCAAGCCCTTAAGCGCTGTGGACGTGTGGTCTATAGTAAAATCGTGTTCCTCCTCGAATATTCACAATATTCTCAATCCAATTCGATCGACCACGCCTAGTAGAGCCTCTTAACGAGGGAGCGATCTATATTATCCTTGCCGCTCACCCTCGTCTAAATCGTCTCAGGTGGATTGGACGGACTCACTTCCTAGATAAGCCTAGACTGGAATATTAATCCATAGGTCTAGCTAAAAACCGTGTCCTTAAGCGATAGCTCTACACGCGACGTCCTTAAGCTGAAGCGGTCGCCTAGAGACCGCTAAACCGCAGTAATATCCGTCGATCGTAAGAGAGGTTAATATAATAGAGCCCGGACCCTTCCCGTTACCTCCTCTTTCCACCTCTTCACCCAAGCCAAGGATATCCAGCATAGAGGCCTTGCAATCAGTACACTTATAGGATATAAGTCGGTATACCTCGCAATCTTTTTCTAATTATAATAGTCCTCTCTTAACTGCCCCTTATTATAGTATAGTAGCACCCTAGTAATCCTTAATAACCTATTAAGGTTCAACTTATTCGGCGTCATTTCTAATACCGGTCGAACCGCTAGCCTTGTTATCTTATAACGCCGTAGGCTCTCGGGCGCAGAGTAGCTACTCCTTTCAGACTCCCGACGGCCTTATATAGATACCTGTCGACCTAGCGTCTAGTTCAAGATCGAGCGACGAGAAACGAAAGCGCAACGCAGGCGCTTTAGTAAGATTTCGGCGGCGCTGAAAGGAGAAGGAATTTGAGAATACGCACACTGTTACCGAGCTAGAATAAAGGGTTCGCGACCTGACTAAGATTTATGAACTTTATCGAGAAGAACGAGACTATTTTTATAACTTGGTTAAATCAGGCGGCGACCTAAGGATAGGAGGCCTGCTAATACTATCTTCTAGCTTTTCCGATAAGTTATTAAATCATTCATTAGTAGAGTAATAAAGGTCCTATAGAGAACCTATAAGAGTTTCATTCACGGGTACCTATAGTGGCGAGCTCCGTGAAGTCCAGTCATGGATAATATTTCACGGGCATCGACACCCGTAGCTATGCATTTCTAAGACAGGGTGTCGTGTTAGATACGAGCTTGCAAACTATGTAATTAAGTATTACTAGACAGACGGGATGGCATAGAGTCTTAAGATGCTTTGCATAATGCAGGTCTAAAGTCATTGCCGTAAAAACACCACCACTCATTTAGATTGCACTAGTCGATGCCACCAGCCACTATTAGCCACTACTAGTCATTACCAGCTATATACTACCTACATATTAGGTAATTATCCCTCGTTACTAACTATAAGCAAGTTAACGTCGTCGGTCTGTAGCTTAGGCACGAGAAAAGACTATATTAAGAATATATTCGCTCACCGTCCTTTCTTAGACGGCCTCTAGATTACTTAGCGGCTGATATTAGGAACTGACACTAGATATAATACATCCACATCTAATAGTCTGGGGGTCGCCGTGAGATGAAGTAAAGGGCGAATACGAACTTAATTCCCTAAAAGGGAGTTAGACGGAGACCTTTATAGAATATAGTTCCCGACTTGATATTAGCGTATATTATCTTATATTACATTTACGCCCTGTATCGCGCTTGTCCTAGCCTTGCTAACTATTAGTCAGCCTCGCCATATGCCCAGCTCACATCGTATTCTCCACCCCTAAGAAATTCAACTTCACATGGATAGATACCTTTGAGGATATTAAAGATGCCGAGCTAGAGTAACTTATTATCGAGTGCCGCGGCGTACTATATTTACTGGAAGCAGAACTTATAACTCGGTAGAACCCACGAGTAGATACTAAACTCGAAGATTACTATATAAGACTCTAGGAAAAAGCTCGGACGATTAAAAACATGGGAGCGCTAAGTAATAAGGACAGAGCGTCTTTAGAGGAAGCAGGTATATTCCTAAAGGCGCTTAGAGGTGGCCACATCGACTCTTCTTAAACTCGCGAGACTCGAAAGGGTAGTACGATATACGAACAGCTTTTATGGCTGATTTTAAGAGTGGCCGGCCCTGCATATGCTTTACTCCTTATATGCGGCGTGGTAAGACGTACAGTGGAAAGGTTGAACTTATTTTAGAGTGCAGTCCTTGTGAAACGTATGGCACAATACTATGATTCGCTCTCAAGTCGTGCCCTGGAGGAAAAGGCAAATGAATTTGGTCTTTGTAACAAACATGAGCCTCCTTTTCCCTGGTGACAATGGCTGACTCATATAGATGCTGATGCGACGTCCGTAATTCAAAGAGTCTCAGGAAAGCGTAAGCATGGTCAGTGTGACAATACGACTTCCTCCATCCCGTCGACAGATCCAGTATCAGTCTCTTATAACGAGAGCAGTCCATCCAAGATCTGCGACTCGTCTCGGCAGGTGAAACAAAAAGTGAACGCCGGAGTAAACCTCCTCAACTCTTACTACCCTGGTGAAGTTAACGGGTTGACCCAGCCCGAGACGGACTTTAACAGCGGTATCCTCACCCCAATTTCAAATATAAGCAACGATGACGATAAAAACACCAACTCGACTGTACCAAGCAACGACATTGGCTGTGGTGTTGTTGTTCGGCCTCAAAATCAGGTTGCAGCTTTCAGCCAGCCAGCAAACGAAGCCATCTTTAAGGATGCTGGATCACGTCTACTTGTTTGTGAAAATGGGGCACATGACTTTGACGGCACAGATTTTATGACAGATTCCACCATCAATCTAGTTATATCAAGCACCCAGCCGAGGAACCTCCTAGACACCAAGGCACTTCCTATCAGACACAATGACTTGGCACCCAGTGAGTCGTTAAGATTAATACCGCAGTACAAAGCCAGAGCTAAATTCTATGGCAGTGGGTGACAAGGTCAAGGATAGTACGGAAGCGGCCAGCATCTCAAGCGACCGTGATCGGGCAAGTCTCCTACCGGTAGAGCCTGAATCGAGGGATGCACAGACACTTCTGAGACTGTTATGCTTTTTGGACGGGACAAGAATTCCGGAATTCATGTTGATACGTGCAAAAGAGCCTCAAAAAATTTGGAGTCCTTCAGGCGAAATTCAAAAGGTGCCCGTGACCGAAGTCGGTTTAAACAGTGATGTAATTTCGCTTGTCTCAGATAACGTCAAGATTGATGAGGCCATCAAGCAACTCGAGGCAGCTATGCTAATTACCTCCGAACTTGGGGCCTACGGACATCGGACCTTACACATCGACTCAGCGACACAGTTGCGTCTGACTTAATGCTTGGCTAATCCACTTACATGGAGACTCCAAGCTATGATACTCGTGTGTCATACATTTCTAATGCACTCATATGTTGAACCTTTGTAAGTTGTTAAAGCCTGACCCCTTGAAGATTGGATTCTCCTCATTGTCGAACAGATATGGACCCTTGGGAAGGTTACAAATACTCCAGGTCCAGTGTGTCATGAATCACCACTTTTTGTTTGGGACACTTCTCTCTTCTCGTGTCAAATGTAAAGTCGCCGAAGTCCTTCTGGCGGCCTCCTATTTCCTGGATATCTCGTGGAAGTCCAAAGCACTTGAGGCTGTCAAAGCTATCACGACAGACAAGCCAACAGACTATTTGCGGATATGGTCCAACCTGCGAGAGTGTACTTTGGCTGGCCTAGAAATCGGAAATGAAATCACGGAATCAGCCATTCATTCCGTGGGACATGGTCAGATCGACGCCAGGTCTAATGCTCTCTATGGACAATTGATTCTATCCTACACATCAAATAAGATTTAATGGAACAAGTTGGACCACGCGCGCTCTATGCTGGATCGTTTCTCTCCATTAAACAGCGACAGTCCCTCGACAATGGAGCGACTCGTGCTCAAGAAGAAGGAAGTCACAATCGGGAGAATAGATCGCTATCAGGGCAAATTCTGGCTGGCACGAGAGCACTTGACACCTCTACCGGATATGGATACCAAGTTGGATGGGGTGACTGGGCGCGGTCGTATCTCTCAACTCGCTTGTATACTCTGTGAGCTAGGCGAACCACGCAAAGTACAAATACTTCTCTGTGAAGAAATCAAGATCATGGAAAAGCTAGGCTCGCAAGACATTTCTAGTGGCCGGTGCCTAAGGCTTTCGCTTACAGAGGCGCTTTTGCAGCAAGGATCGCTCAAAGAGGCGGAGAATATTTATCTGAGGCTTAAAGAAGTCGTCGAAGATTGTCCTAACCCTAACTTCGCAATAGGGATAGAGAAGTTGCGTCTTTAGATGGGACTGGCAAGGATTTCACATCTTCAGCACTCTTGGTCAGACGCTTTGACAAAATGGGAGAAAGCGCTGAGGGCTGCGGAGGACTGTAATTAGAGGGTAGGCTTCATCGAGATAGTCGTTCGTTATTCGATTAGTGACGTGAAGTCTACACTTGGTGAACGGAAGGATTCCGAGTCTCATAGTAAGAAAGCAGATGAGCTCTACAGGCGCGAAGGCCGCCAGTTTTGGTTGACTAGGCTTGGAACTTATTGGCTTGACTTCATATGGCGTTCTCTGAGCCACAAGCCGGGGACGCTGTAGCATCAATTTAGACTCATACAATCTCGCTGTATGTTTGAAAATCGAGACCGGGTTCTAAACATCCTACTGGACAATCTCACTTAGATATCTCGGGCTCCAAGATGAAAAGGACGCCGCCAACAAGGTGAAAGCTTCCTGTAACAAGAGTCTGCATCCCTTGCTTTCCAAATTCCCTAGCCAAATTGACAGCAATTTCAACAGTGGGTGCAATTGTGACGTGGCAATTTGGGTCGAGGCTCTGCCAAAGAGCACTGTAATGCTTCTGAGCGTGAAGAGAATGCACAGCAGTAGGATCACTATTGCGGTTCACGAAATCTGTGGGAAACATCAGCGACGCTCACTGAGGAGGTCCCACTATGAACTATACCAGGTCGCTCAGCAATTTCTTCACTCAATTTGTTTGTGCAAAATATGGCATGCTGAATCGATATATCTTGGAGAACGCGAAACAGGCTTTTGAGTAGAACATCCCCGTCTCGTTGCGATTGCTGATTGAAAATTAAGATATGTGGGACCGACGACGAAGTTCTAGAGATGCTGATTAGATGCTTTCAATTCGTAAGCGTGATTAATAACTCCACCTTTTTACAGTCTCTGCGTACCATCGACTAGCGACAATAAGGCTGTCTTCGGTATGTGCTCCATCCACATACCACTTACAAGGCCCTTCTTTGAGCAGCTGGCATCTTCCCGGCAAGCTTGCGTTCCCTAAACCACGGAGCACTTCCTCTGAAATCCTGCTGTAGTCCACGCATGTTATTTCGGCATCCCGATTCAAAAAAGTATTTGCCAGAGCAACTGCTAAAGCAGCATTCTTCCTCTGTATGCCTACAGGGAAGTTGATATCTAATAGGTCGGAATGACTTTCGACAAAGGTCAGTGAAACAGCTTTTTCCTCTGCTCGACGGCGAAGAATATTTGTCGCATGAGGCTGCTGAAGAATGGAAAATGCAGGATATCCAGGTTTGAATATTCCGGATTTATGCCAGGCGATCTCTTCAATAGTCGCCCCGACTTCCTAGCCGTCTTTCACCTCAAGTGCGAAATATGTGGGGCGTATCTGAGGAGGGACTCTTAGGGTCCTTTCATGGTCGATTCCAAGGCCAGTTATTCCTGTAACGACTGGCGTTTCAATGACATTCGTAGCATCATTTTCTCCACCGACACCTGCTTCATATATAGCCACAGTAACATTCTCTTTTAGGAAAATGTCAAATGACATGAGAGTCAGAAAGCGAAAGTATCCTGGCCTGTCGTTGGGATCGAGTGTGTCTCCTGGGGCGATCTTATCCCAGCTTTCGAAGAAGTATCTGGCAAAGCACTCTTCTGATATAGGCTCTGAGTTTATCTGGATTCTTTCTCGGACGTGTTTTATATGAGGTGAGGTATAGAGTCCAACCTTGGCCGGATAGCTGGTCTTAAGACGGTATTCTCTGAGAATAGAATCGATAAAGGCACAAGTACCGCCTTTACCTTTCGTCCCTGCGACATGTATAACGCTTAAACGTTTGAGATCGGCCAACTAGGATCTCTTGTCAGCGTCACTCACTATTTCCTTAGTAGAAGGATGCCGAATACCGAATACCCAATTTTCTCAAGCCATCTTCTCATTTCCACTGCCCCAATTTTGTTTGATTTACGTCCCATCCGTCGATTCTCCTCCAGAGTTGCGAATCCTGTTTATAGACTATTAAGACGTTCTATCGCATCCTAATCAATCTCAGCAGGGTTGGAGAAGTCTCTTAGAGTCGACGGACCTTGTAGCTTCGATTTGCACGCCAAGATCCGAGAGACCTCTGGGACAACATCACGCTCTTCCTCAGGAATGAGTCCTTTATTCGAGGTTCGGCAAGACTTAGATATCGCTTTATGCAATGCATCGAGATGCTTGGGGGGTTCGAAGTTTTGAAGCCAAAAACTATGTTCCAATCTCTGGGGGTATTAGTATAGATTTAGCTTAGTGGCTTGGCTATAGAACAGAAAGCTTTTACGGGCCGCTAATCTTTCCCTCTACGACCACTCCCTCATGTACTTACTGTAAAAGATATGTGCTAGTGAGATTGATTGAACCTAGAGCAGGGTCATGAACTGAAGGCGACCTACGCTGAAGACCTAGCTCAATGGGTCCGAGTTCCTACCCATCCTACAAACCAGCTCTTTTCCTTGTGTAAAATCCAGATAATGCCTGTCCCATGAGAGTGAGGGCTTGTCCCATGGTATATTGGCTGCTTGCTGTGAGAACATGAGACTGGAGCCATGACCTGGTCGCCTGTTCGCAAGCTACTCTGCCCGGGAATCTGCGCGGGACATCGCCATCCATAAGCGTCACTCGGTTGGACATAGCCGGTGGAGACTGATCAGCCTCTATAACATAGCGAAAACTGTCTTGTAGCTCTTTCGAGCATCCACTTCAGGCTTTTTCGTTCGGGATCCACAAGCGGATGCTCTTGAGCATCCAAAACTGAGCCGCTTTATTAAATGTACGCTGCACCCTCTTTGATAAATGATTTCCTTTATTCCCTCCGAGAGGAGACAGCAGCCGTTCCACATCTTCTAGAGCTACCTAGTGCCCTGTCATAGACGCTTCGTCAGAGACTATAGATATCATGCTTTCACCAGAGATATCGGAGCCCCATACCGCCATGAGCGACTCACCAGATAGCGATGCAAGTCCTCCGACCGTCCGTGACCATTAACTTGAAGGGAGTCCAGAGGCACCCGGAACTACAAGGAGCAGGAACACTGCTTACCGCCATATGGCCTTTCAAGGCACTAAGACTCAACAGTAAACGATAATCCATCCAATCTTTCGTCAACGTCTTAGATCCGGCAGAGCAGGTAATATTAGTGCTCTAGATAATCGAATTATAAGGCACGGGGGGACAACGTCATCTTATGAGGAGCTGCCTTACCGACTCAGAATATCTAAGAAACATCAACCGATGACACCGTCAGAACGAGTGATGGAGCTCACCAAGACCAACGGCTTCTTACTACAGGAGCTAGCATATCATAAAGACACTCGCGCAGCTGAGATAAGGTTCTTAGAGAAAGCCACCAAGCTCCGTGTAGACATGGAAGGTGCCCTGGAAGACTTCGATCGTGCTCTCGAAGAGAGGTCGAAGGCTCGAGTTGATGCAGAATCCATTCTGTTGAACTACTAGGGCATTGACCTAGGGGACGGGAACATCGAAGACAGCATTTTTTAATGTCTCCTGCTACGAAAGGGGCATCATGTCAAGCTTTGAAGTGCATAGTCCGAAGAAGCGGTGCCACCGCGGAACTTTGGGGTAGAGGAAATGCTTCACTAGCAATACGCTCTAGGGTCGAAGAAATCGGACGAAATAGGACGCGGCTCCGATCATCAGCACCAAACCGAAGATAGATAGCTCCGGTGGTAATTGCATATGTCTGGGTAACGTTCATGACTCTCAATGGTATAAATCAGTTGAACATCACCATTGGAGGTCAAGCTATGGCTGCTGATTTGTACGTGACCGAAAGGCATCCAGATCTGGAGACATCCACTTCTGGCGTCATCGAGGCGAAGTTTGCTATTCGGATCCTTTGATATGCACAGCCCGCTCTCAACGTGAAGGACCAATGTTGGATGCAGCGTCCAAATATGGCTCCACCAAATGGTTCCTCAAGCCCTTGCGGCACGGGACAGCGCTAGGAATCCGCCACGTTAAATAGATTCGAGCAAGTTGCATGCACCTTCGTATCTACTCCATGGCGATCCAACGAAGTGACCGACGCGCCGTACGTGAGAAGTTCCGTAAACGAAGTTCAAGCTGGTTTAGAAAAGGAAACGAGCTGGCGCAGGTGACAGGAGCAGACATTTACATCATCATTCGCCATGGCAACAAATACTATACCTACAAGTCGACGGATCGACCTGGATGGCCTCTATCCGAGCAAGATATTGTGAGCTGATCCCAAGTCGCCGTGATATAAACCGCTCACGAGTTGCCTGTCAGATAAAGCTTACTCCACCCCCTTTCCGCCGATATCCCAAAGACTTTGAGACAATAAATGAAGAGAGAGACGATGATGAGGACGACGAGGAGGGAGAGGCAGGAGGAGGAGCAGAGGACAGAGCACAGGCAGAAGGAATAGAGCTCGGCGCATCGAAGGAAAGCCGTACGCAGAAGACCAGCGAAAAGATCGTCAATGAAAGGAGAGTGTTCACGATCCCAAAGCCTCCTGTCTTGCGGAGATCGCCGATCGAGGGGGTTTCGCGCACAGATAGCAAATAGATCCTATAGAAAAAAGGCATCTCAGTTGGCAGAATTTTCGCTCGAATAACTCCCAAATTAGTCCTACCAGCTTGAACGGGTTCGGAACCAATTATTATTACGGGCTATGCTTTCCGTGCCACAGGAACAGTGGCGGTGAAATGTCTGAGCTAAAGTCCAGGTACGATATCTGATCCTCAGGTTTTAGAGGCAGAGTCGTTCTCGAATTACAACCATTAGTACCGGGAGGGAATGGCGCATAGGTAAGTCAGTTCTAGCGATATCTCTCAGCCGCACTATTTCATGCAGGCTTAGACGGCGCAGCCACACCTTATTTATGTCGTGCTTACCTCACATGCAGGCATCTGCGCCTCGCGATTCTCACTTAATGACCGGCATCCATGTCTAAGCTCCCAGATAGGGGACGTCTCTACTTCATGTTTGATCGTTACACAGCCCATCGAAACTTCTTTTCGTGTTGTCTAGGTTCTATCTTCACTATGGTCTACCTATAGGAATACTCCAATGACACAGCCAAGGACGATGAGCAAGCCAACGTCTTCCTTCCATACTTTCCTTGCCGACGCCTTTCCAGAGAATGGAGAAGGAATGGCTTGCGCTGTCGGCCTCAGGCTACCGGTCGCCCAGAGACTGTTGTTTGATTGCTTCAAACCCGATGACTAACTAGCCGTTGGAGCTAAGCCAGTCAAACCACGGTAGCCAGGCCAAGATGAGCCTGTGGGCATAAAAGAGTCCATCTGGGTCCCGACCCACGGTCCTGCTTCTGGTAATTGAGTGATTGCAGATGTAGGCCTAATGTGACCGCCAGATCTGCTCGACACGACTGCTGCCGTAGCTCTTCCTGGAGTAGCATTAGGCTCTGTGCTGGAAGGCGTTTCCGCACTGGCGACAGGCGCGTATGCACTAGCATTAACGCTCGTTGAGTTCCATGATATATCGATTTCGATGTTGATGGTCTCTAGAATTTCGTCCGCACGACTAAGGAAAGCACATTAGCTTGTTCGCTGCGAGTCCGGAATACACACATTGCAACGATACACAGCATCAACAGCGTTAAAATCTTTATTCTTTTCATTTTCGCAGTGCAGTAAACAGGAACAACGAGGAGAAACATGTTCTTTATTAATCACATAAGTCCGGCATCCATTCTGGATCCCCAGGCGCCTATTATAGATGCCCCTTCTGAGGAGCACATTTTGGATCTAAATGCAGCCAGAATCAATCACGCCGATAATCCAGCCAAAGCCGGCGCCTATAGGAGCACAAACTGGCTGGCTTACTCTTTTCATTATCTATAAGTACTCCCTTTATATTCTCATCTTTCTGTACATTCCAGTCTCATAGAGATTCAAAGCTCCGTCGGCCCAATAGTATATTTCGTCACTAAGAATCGTTTGATCCGAAATACGTTCGCATCCAAAATCAGTTGACCTGATTACAGGACAAATCCACAACCATTAACCCTGTTCTATAATTTCCTTAGCCATGAGCTCAAGACCGCCGAACAACGATGGAGTCTAATACCCTACCCTCCCAGGCACATCGGGTACCTCAGCCGGAACCCCCAGTAATGCACAAGGTTCGGTGAACAATGTATCAGGCGGAAATGCCAATAATAATGCAGGTGGCGCCTCCGACAATGTCGCGAGTGGAAGTTCCAATACTACTGCAAATCAAGAGTCCAATCAAAACCCTACTACCACGCGACAAACAAGATCGTCTGGGCGAGGGGCGAAAGTCGCCCTCGAATCACTTGGTCCAATTAAAGAGTTAAGCCAAAGCCAACTTCGCGAGTAATAATATTATAAGATCGATCAAATTATTGATAGTAGCCCGGATGAGGCGCTTGGACAATTTCATCACGCGGACAAAGCTGCAATGACACAAGTCTATAAGCAACTTTCTGCTCTTACCCATCCTGACAAGCAGCCTGAAGAATAGAAGGAAAAGGCCAGCCAGGCGCAGCAAAGTAAGCAAGAACCCCAAATCAAAAGCAGGCAAACTAACCATAGTGTAGTTTTAAATAATGCACGAGTTATATCATTTAACCCCCTACCCCCCTCTCATCAAATAACAGCAGAGTACGCCCCCTCTCCAATCCACATCCACATCCACATCCAAATCAATCTGCTACCTCTCCTTTCCTACAATCATTCTGCCCAACCCCACTCCCAAAACCCACACCCCTCCTCTCCCTCCCAACCCAAAATGTCAGACGCATGGTCCACAGCTCCCCCCCTCCCTCTGAAGACCAAACTCGCAACACTGATCCCAGCCAATGAGGCGGCGAAAAAGTCCTTTGGTCTCATTGCTGGCAAGGCCAAGACAAGCATTTGCGACAAAACGAGTGATTTTGTTTTTAGATATATGGACATCGATGCGTGTCAAGGTCAGTTGGTGGAGTATCCGAGTGGGAGTGAGGATGAGGATGAGGATGAGGATGAGGGTGGGAGGAGGGTAGTGGAGAGGAAGATCTGGAAGGGGTGTTATGTGCTAGATTTTAGCGTCCCGGCACGAAGGCCAGAATTAGGTAGGTTGATCGGGAGTTTTTCGTTTTTGTTTCTGGCACTAGGGTTTCTTGGGGTTGTTGTACAGATTTGAGTGCTACGTATGTCTCAACGTGTTTTGCCACCATTGGAAGACATGAGGATAGCGTTCCCTGCAGCATGATTAGAACGACTTTGCTAATCGCATGATCTTGTATAGGATGGATTATAGGAGGCGGAGCATATAAGGACTCTAAAGATCATCCCGACATCCTACTCACCGAAAAGAAGCGCTCGGACGAAGTACGGCGCCAGCATGCCTCCCTAGTCCACAATCCCACATCAGGAGCTCTCTTGATCAGTGCTTTGGGAGGCCCTGTCATCATTGACGGCACAGAATCTTTCGAAGATGACCAGCGACTGATCCAAAAGCGCAGGACCAGCATCGAAATTGGAAGGTTGAAGTACATACTGGAATTGGAGCCCATCTCCGATGAGGATTACCGTACTCTTATGACTTCATACAAAAACGAACATGCACTTGGCAGTGACGATTACCCTGCAAATCTAACGGTAATGCCTTCAGAATGGGATCACACTCTTAACGAATACGTGATCAAAAACTCAATTGGTCATAGAGTAAGCGGCCTCGTCTCTGCCGCCCTACACAAAAAGACTGGCGACGCAGTCGCCATCAAAACCGTCAGACGGTACACCGATCGGGACGATGCACGTCTGGAAGCAGACTGGACGATGGCCGAAACCATCGGCTGGCACGAAAATATCTGCCAGTTGATCGAGATCCGATCACCGGCACCTGAAGACCCGGGGCGAGGCTACAGAGCATGTGGCGTGGACGAAGCTCATTTTGTCTATACTCCACTAGCGAGCTGGACCGTCGAGACACTGCTGGCAGTAGACAGAGTTGTCCCAGCCACACAATGCATCGGTCTACTGCGCGAATTCCTCGAGGGTATTGCATTTCTGCACTCGAAGAACATCATGCACCGCGACATCAAACCGTCGAATCTTGCTGTTATTTCACTAGTCCCTCCCAAAGCGATGCTGATCGATTTCGGCCATGCGAATGTCGGGCTCTGGGCGAGCGGCAGCTCGGTCGGTACAGCGGGTTGGCGAGCACCGGAGCTGGCTGACCTCGTCGCCAACTCTAAATCAGGCGGCGAATACAACGAGACTATTGATCTCTTCGGACTCGGTGTTAGTATGTACCGACTGCTCTGCCAGATTCCCCGAAGGTGGTGGGGAGATCGTATCAAGGAGCAAGATGTCGTCAAGATGAGTACTGCGCTCTCAAGGCTAAACATGGCTGTAGGTGTCGTGGATCTCTTAATTTCTTTCATGGAGTGGGATGCCACACAGCGGCCGACGTCTGCACAGGCCAAGGATGATTTGAACATGCTATGTGAGCGGCACGAACGTAGAATCTATACCATCGTTAGTGATGGCGGTTGCGGGTTGGGAGAGGATAGTCCAGGTGGTGGGGAAGCCGCGGAGAACGGATGGGAGAGCCAAAGTAAGAAAGCGAAGCGACACTCCAAAGGACGCCGGAACGCTTGGCGGTAGTAGAGATCGGGCCAGAGGAATTCCTGTGATTGTTTCAAGACATCCTTCACTTGAACGCATCCGAGTCTTCAAAGCAGTGCAGCTAGCCTCGCGGCATCTAGCCACCATTTGCCAACGAGACGACTCCGCTTTCCCTTCGCCTTCGGTTGCGTACCGGCCTTTGCTCCTCCACAAGGATCGCAGCAAACAAAGATAACCAGTGAAAGAAACACGCATACATCATGATTGGAGACACAATTCGGGATGCCACTGACCCTGAGAATCGAAACGACCCCGGAAGCTTCGCTCATCGGGAAGACAGCCGTGATCTGTGGATGCACACTGCTCATAGCTGCCATTAGTCAGAGAAAGCAGTAGCAGGAGCTCCAATTGTGCTTTTTTAACCTTGCGCGAAGATGAAAGCAATACCCTAGCCTGAGCCTGGTATTCCATCTTTGAGCTTCCGCCTGTTTGCGATTCTCATGGATGGTCCTAACCTGATGCCGAAACCCTCATCTATTCCCGGAGCGAGGATGACCTGACCCATCGGCCTTCCCTTGATGGCTATTGAAGACAATGAAATGTGAAGATATAGTGTTTCTAAAACCCTTTCAAGCCCGACTGAGTTTCGCCAAACAAGTACATATCTGAGGGGACCGCTAGATTCAGCGAGGGCCGCTCGCACAATTCAAGTGCCTTAAAGCAAACAAGGAATAAATATATTGCCATTATTTGGCATTGAAGACCTATCTTTGAGGCCTTTCGCTTCGAACGGGTGAGCTTACAGGGGATAAGATATGAGAAAGCCTTACCTGGATTCAAGATTGAGATCTAATTTGGTGGTTCTCTTTATCGCGTTGTAGCAGAGTTCTTCCTTGCGGGGGTATACATGCTTCGAGAAGGCTCTTAGCCCGCAATCCTCGGTAAGTTTTCTTCTGGTATCGACTACATGATGAGTAATCAGACGCAGTTGGGGTTGTGGACAAGACATAGAAGGACCGTTGAGACACCACCATGTTTTAGTAGGAGAGATATAGTACTGGAGGGATGTTTCTGATGTAATACCTTCAGGGCCTCATACATTTCCAATTGCGGTGCTGATTGTTATCTGCAGTAACAGCTTCTCTGGGGAAGCGAACGCCTAGCTGCCACTCATTACAGAACGTCCACTTGGCATCCGTAGAGTTTGTTCTGCGTTGAGTCCCTTGCAGTTCGGGGATCATCGCTGCCCTTGGGATCACTGCTGACGATGTAGTTAACAGTGCCGAATAGGAGCCTGTGCGCTCCAAGTCCCTTATGATTGACGAGTGTTCACTACTGTTCAGACGATCTTCTCCGCCTCTTCAAGCAACTCTTCAACCTTAAAACCACCATCTCCCTGGCTGAATTGTTCAAGCAATTTCCTTCTTTCCACCTTTTCTTCGGCTCCATAAAATCGCTGCAAGCACATCAGTAGCCATTTACCTTCATCCACCGTAATCCCTCGTCCATCTACCACACTTCCTTGAAGCAATACTAGGCCCTTAGAATCCGACATATCCAAGTGATGCGTAACTGTTGTATGTGGTTGCGCATATTCTCCCCTCAGCTTGAACTCGGCAAGATGGGTAAATAGGACGGTTGTGGTGGTGGGTGTTGGGAACGTCCATTGTAGGAAATGTATCTCTGCACCTTTGCCCTCTCTAGGAATCGGTAGTATAAATTGAGGATGCCGCTTGGCTGTAGTTTCAATGCGCTTATATATTCTTTCAGGTATTACGGCGCACAATGACTGCGGATCAGAGGCGTGACGGAGTCGCCAAATGTATTCAATCTCTTTCTGTGGGAGCTCGAGAGTCTTAGGAATGTCAATGTAGGAGGCAAGTGTCTTGATGCCTGGTGGACCTGAAGGCTTGCTGGATATGATCGGTTGAGAGGTAGAGAGTGAGGCCGGCTCCTGAGGCTGTGGGGGAGGCGGCGGAGGCGGGAATGGAGAAGCTACAGATGAGGACGGTGTAGAAGCTGGATTGAGTGCCTTCTTCCGCTGGCTCTGGATCTTTTCTTGATATGCCGCTTTCAGTTCTTCGACATTGCTAAGTCCCTCCCTACCAGGCCATCAGTCCCAAGGGCCCCACGGATGTAGGCCGCACCTCACGCTTTGGCTTTTCGGTCTAATTTTGTCCGATACTTTTCAATGATCCTATTAGACTGCGGATGGGTCACTAAGAAGCGGACATCGTGGACTTGGGCCCATCTTCTTTGAGTGCCCCTGAAGCATAATGGGAGAGGAAACGAGAGTGTATGTCGAAGGGTAGGGAGTCGAATTGCTGCCATGAAACGAGAATGCACCAAAGGAGCACCCAACGACGTACACCAGCTGCCATTTGTTGTCGAAAACGCTCGCTGAGATGCCAAGAGATACAGTATATCGACCTGCGCTAACATCGTTCAGTACTAGCCGAGATGCATCGGAGGCCCGCTGCCAAGCTTCTTATCTCCGCCTCATTCTCTTCACGCATATGCCCCGCTTGTTCATATCGCCATGCCCTTGCCGCGCTTGATGCCTTCTCTTTCGAATCCTTACTCGCTGATCAATTCTGTTTCCCCTCAGATTTGTTGGAACCAGCCTTAGGAGACTGACTAGAGCCCAAGTTGTGGAAACAGGATGCCTACGGACTCGCTGTACCCGAAGGTTGAGATCCCTAATCAGGACATCTGGGGATTTCTATTCGAGCGAAAGGATAGACCTTTTCCAGACGATAAAAGTGCCTAGCATAAGTTTCTATTTGATGCCCTTCTGACGACTCTCTAGTAATCTATCAAGATGCGATAACCCACAGATCTTACAGTTACGCGCAAGTGAAGAGAAATGCCATTGACTTTGGCGAAGGTCTCAAAAGCACGTGGGAATGGAACAAAGGCGATGTCATGGCCCTCTTCACGCCCAATTGTATCGATACACCCGTTGTCATATGGGGGACGCATTGGGCCGGTGGAATCATATCCCCAGCCAACCCCGGCTACACTACAGAAGAGTTGGCTTTCCAATTGAAAGACTCAGGAGCGAAGGCATTGTGTACCCAGAAGCAATTCCTAAAGATTGCGCTGAAGGCCGCGAAGCAGGTTGGTATACCAGAAAACAAGATCGTCCTGATAGGTGATGAGAAGGATGAGTCTGGGCGGTTCAAGCATTTCTCCTCAATACGGAACACTGCAGGGACCAACAGATACCGGAGAACAAAGGCGAATCCAAAAAAGGATCTTGCCTTCCTAGTCTACTCGTCGGGCACCACAGGACACCCGAAGGGGGTAATGCTGTGTCATGAGAACATTGTGGCAAACATTCTTATGCTCAAAGCCGGCGAAGGTGGTAATCTAACATATGACGGTGGCCTAGATGGCAATGGAGACAAGATATTAGCATTCCTCCCATTCTTTCACATATACGGTAGGTTTGATCTCAACACCCCAACTAAACGCTGGGTAACTAAGCGTACTACAGGGCTCACTTGCTTAATACACCAAGCCCTATATAGCGGTTTGACTACAGTCGTAATGTCTAAGTTCGAGATAGAAAAGTTCTGTTCCATCATTCAGGATCAAAGGATTACTTTTGCCTACATTGTCCCTCCAGTTGTTTTGCTTCTAGGGAAACATCCCATAGTGGACAAATACGATCTCAGCAGTCTTCGTATGCTCAACTCTGGCGCTGCACCTCTGACTCAAGAGCTTGTCGAGGCCGTCTACAGCCGATTGAAGGTACCCATCAAGCAAGGCTATGGCTTGAGCGAGACTAGCCCAAGCACACATACCCAGGTAGGCCATAGAGAATCCAGAATACGATGGTTGCTATTATTACTAATACATGCATAGCCTTGGGAACTGTGGCGGTCTACGATCGGATCGGTTGGCACACTCCTTCCCAACCAGACCGCAAAATACATGTCTCCCGAGGAGGAAGAGGTGCCCGTCGGCCAAACAGGCGAACTCTGGATCAAAGGCCCCAACATCTTCAAAGGCTACCACAAAAACCCAGAAGGCACCAAGAACGCCCTTACCTCAGACGGCTACTTCAAGACAGGCGACGTAGGCCACCAAGACCGCTACGGAAATTTCTACATCACCGACCGCGTCAAAGAACTCATCAAATACAAAGGCTTCCAAGTACCCCCAGCCGAACTAGAAGGCTTACTCATCAGCCACCCCCTGGTCAACGACGTAGCCGTCATAGGCCTCTACGCGAAAGAGCAAGCTACAGAACTACCCAGAGCGTACATCGTTCCGAAGCCCGGTGTCGAAGCTAGTCCGAAAACAGCGGAGGATGTTATGCAGTGGCTGCAATCCAGGGTTGCGAACCATAAGCGTTTGAGAGGGGGTGTGCGGTTCGTGGATGAGATACCGAAGAGTGCGAGTGGGAAGATACTAAGGAGGTTGCTGGTGACTCGGGCCTTGGAGGAGGAGAGGGGAGGGAGGGCTAAGCTGTAATCTGTACCTACGACTCTAGGGATTGATGATAACATGATTTCCCCCATCTGAAATATCATCTCCGATTAATCTCCAACTCGTCATGAGGATAAACCTTCCTGTTTAACCCAACATCGTGCAACGAGGCAATGATTCCCGATATGTAATCCTATAGCTAAATTATTGAACAAACATCAGACGGAGAAAGGGTCAAAAACATGTCCAATCCGGCTAGCATTGTCACATCGCACCATAGAATGAAAGCGAGCTGGCGAGAGGAAGCAGGATTGATTATTAGGGTAGTAATGTTGTATTTCAGTGGGTTTTGTGAATAGGTAATCCATTTTTCCCATGTCATTCCTCCACATATGCATTATATGAATATTCGTATTGCGCAGTATGAACGCCGTCATCAAGCTTAGGTTAACCTAATCTGGGTATGGCGTAAGCTTGAGTTATATGACATCGTGAAATGGAGGGAAGGGAGGGAGGGGAGGGAATGTGTGCGTTGATGGAAGTGGTGAGCGGATCCGATCCAGAAACCGAACGTTTCAACCTACACCAACACATCAACCCACCCACCCCCATTCCAAACCATCTTCATAGCCTCCAACCACCTTCCAACCCGCCATAACACCATTCCTCACCCTCCAGCCCTCCTTCCTCTCTTCCTCTCCACTCCTTCTATACAATCTACCTAGCCAACTTCCTCCTTCTTCCTCCTCGACCCTCCATCTTTCTACGCAAAAATGATTTAACGCTGCGCGTGGGAGCGACGAGGCTGGGTTCCTTTTGTGTTGTTTTGGGGGGAGTGAGAGTGGTGGGTGGTGTATGGTAGACGGTGGATGGTGGATGGCGGATCGAGAGGAGGGTGGGGTGAAGGGCGAAAGGGTAATGGAGATGGGTGATGAATTATGCGTTTGGCGACGGCGTTCAGGGTCGATTGGATGGGGTGTCTCAACACGTCTTGGTATAGAATCATCGCTGCAGGCGCACCAACGTTGAGCGGCTGAGGGTGGAGGGAGCTGTGACTGTTTATCTGAAGGAAGTGTTGTATTAATATTATATATACATATCGAACTGTTGTAGTGAGTACCGAAGTAGATCATGACGATGATCGTAATTATGCATGGTGCGCTTCCGGTACTCCTCCCGAGATACAAATGCTTCGACGCTTCACGAGGCTACAGGAACAAGGACGGTGAGTCCGGTCAAGTTGCTCGCTAAATAGTAGGAAGGGTAACTCTTCCCTCCAGGAGCTGGCAGTCCGTTACCAAGCTGTGAGGGTACGATGTCCAAATTCACCGATGCCGGGTACATATTTCCGCCTGGGGTACCGCAGGCATTAATCATTCCTTGGTAGATCGTCTTCGAACAGCGATTAGCGTCTGGCGGCGGAGCCGGCATCAACGGGCCACAGCTCCAGTATAGTGTACCGGGCATCCAGAAACCGATCGCGCAACCGGTGTTCGAAGCCCATATCCACGTGTTCTGAACGGGGGGTGTGGTTCCGCTCAATGTATTGCAGAGCGACGGGATAAGTTGCTCGCATAGCTGTGCATTTATCTGTTGCTGCGTGGCACTCTCGTAGCACTTTATTCCATAAATGTCGGTGCGATTCGTCACGGGAAGGGGAGCGCTGCATGTGTCGACAATGCCAGGAACGGGAAACGAGGGACCGCAAAGATCACCACCACCGGCGGATGGACATGTAGATTTGACCGGTGATGCTGTGGTCGATATTATTCGTGACGGGCTCAGTAATTCGTTCAACAGTGGAGGTACAGAACTTGATGGGGTTGATAACGCGAGCGGGATGAAACTCGATACTGAACTCAGGACCGACGCAGATACTGCTGAAGCTGAATATGCCGATTCCAGATGTGCTGACGCTACAGATACCGAGGCCAACTTGACTGAAGCCGACATGGCCGAGACCGCATCTGCTGAAGCTGCTGAAGCTTGTGCCAAATTTGCTAGCATCAAAGAGACCGAGTATGATGCTGCTGAAGAGGTAGCCGAGGGACCACTTAATGAGGACGCCGAAGAGCCTGGAATAGCCGAAGCCGATATTGTCGACACTGAAGTCGAAAGACGACTCGATGCTGGAGCCGACGTAGTCGAACCGGGTACTGCTGCTTGTGCAGCCAAATAAGCTTCTACTGCAGACGCTGCGACTGCTGATACTGCGACCGCTGAAGCCGAAGACTGTGAAGCCAATACTGCTGCGACTGCTGCTGCCGAGTTTGCCATTGCTGAGACAGAAGCATCTGAAGCTGCTTTCAAAGCAAATGCTGCTGAATTTCCCATTGCCGAAACAGAAGATTCCGAAGCCACTCTCGCTGCGACTGCGGCTGCCGAATTCGCATTTGCCGCTGCTGAAATGGAAGCACCTGAAGCTGCTATTGCGGCTGCCACTGCTGCTGAAGCTGAAGCGTCAGAAGCTGATACTGCGGAAATTGAGTTGGCAAGGTCCGCAGTTGATGAAAAGCTACTTGATATCGAAGTCGCCGTTGATGAAGGGCTACTGGACACCGAAGCTGCTGTTGATAAAGAGCTACTTGTCGCCGGGTTCCCAGGCTGAACGTCTCCGGGCTGAACGGTCTTGTAGACATTGACGACAGTGATGAAATCAGTCATGTACGAGCCATACGAGAATCGCGCAGCAAGCAGGATGGCTGACAGAAGGGAGATTTGAATGAGCATTATCGTGACGATCTAACCAAACGTTGACAGAGGCATTCGGATACGGCTTGGAAGATGGAGAAAACGACGTGGATGTGAAATTGCAACGGCTTGAATGCGAAGGAAACATGGGAAAACGAATTTCTCGTGGCGCGAGTCGCAAGCTGGGTATTTGTATCACATCGTGTACAGAAAGCAGGTGACTCGATACAAAAGAAAAAAGCATAAGGTAATCCTGTCGTCCAGGTCCGAAGCCATCATATCAAATCGTGGGGTGAGATGCGATTCGCGACCATCCAACGGCTCGTGTATATGTCGTAAGAGCCGCACTCTCTGCGTTTAATTTGAGGGTTCGCCAGGCTGATCTGTTGTCGTGCGCTTAAGTACTCAGGTACGGGATATGCGCTTTTTCTTGCCGTGGTCTCTTACGGACCTTAAAGTACTTTACACAGCCTTTGCCAATCATGATGGCGGTACCGGTCGATGTTTGTTGCAGTGCCTCGCTCCAACATCATCCCACTGGTTGGAGTATTTTTGACCACGAAGTGAGTATCTCCCAACCAGGGGCTTCAGAGTAGCATTGGGAGCAGGATGGAACACTTGGACAGAAGGATGAATGACAGCCGCAACGGACCTGATGTCATTCGTCTCATGAGTGTGCCAGCAGCGGCTACAGCCTGACAAGGAATTAATGATGAAGATGGAAAGAAGTCGACGGGTTGGGAGAACTGAATACGAACCGCATGCCAAGACTTACTGTGAATCTAAGACATATTCAGACTAGATAGATGTGGTGATAGTAGCTCACTAGTTTAGTTAGTGTAAGCCTGGTATCTAAGCGAGTACGGCATTCTCGAAGCGGTTTACCGCAGTGTATGTACTCTATTCTGACGGCAAAGCTCGTCTGCTAAGCCCCTTTCCCCAGCTCAAAATCAAAGTCATGGCTATGATCTGGGGCTTCGATATGTTAAAAAGATGCGAACAGGTGCTGACTTTTCGAAATTGATAAGAGGCAAAAAGCAACCAGGACGATAATTGTACATTTCATAGAAAATAACATTTGCCAACCAAAACCGCTGCAAATCCAACATACTGACATTCCACGCCATGGCACAGTCTAAGTTTTCTCTCGTGTATAAGAACTCTTCGTGAAACCAGAATTCGAATCAAAGAGCATACCACACCTTACCCATGTTGCATTCCTCCGTTCGTTCTTCCAAGTTAATTGCAAGGGAAATGGGCTGACAAGTCACCACCGCTGATCCTGCCATGTCTCTCCCAGTTGCCGAAAGCCTCTTCCGCGGTACAGACTGGGATCTGGACAACCCCAACAGCCCTGATGCCGTTGTTGAAGATGTCGTTCAGCTGGTCATTATTGGTGGCATCGATCAGTGGCCACCCGTTCTTCTTGCCATTTGCATTGAAGCTGTTGACGGCCCTGGATATCGCACAGTTATTAGTCATACGTTCATGTAGAAGGGTTCACGTAGAGGCAAACGGATGTATGGATTTTGTAGCACTCACCCTGCGACGAAATCGTCCCTGATCACTCCTCCCCAGTTCTTACCGTCCAGTTGGTCAACACCTGGAAGGGTAGGGAAGGTATTGCTGGAGCAGGAGACAGCCATGTCTAGACCGCCATCACCACAGTTCAAGGAGGAACCAACTTCGGTAGACGCGGCCATGAGGTAGTATAAGCCGCCGTTGAAGCATACGAAGGATTTGCGACCGTCTTCAACGGAGACCCACTGCTCAATGGGGTTCTCAGTACCACACTTTGCTTTGGCATCACTGTATAGACGCAATCAGTAACGATTTTCCATCACGAAGGGGAGAATGTGTCGACGTACATTACGACAGGGCTGACTTTCAGATTGCTCAACGGCCATGCTTGAGGGATAAGGAAACCGTAGATCGAATTCTCCAAAGCCTTTTGCACCGTAGCTTCATTCACTGTATAACCTGGTTCCAGTACTTTCCCGCTAGTGATCATGTTATGGAGCATGTCGATGGACTTGTCGCTTCCATCGAAGAGGTTTTTGTTAAAGGTGTCGACAGTAGCATCCCATGTCTTCACAAGGTTGCCGAGGTTGGTGCTGAGGCTATTCTGAGCAGTGAGTTGGGCGCCAGGGATTGTGGTGTCCTTGGCGATGGTAACACCATTGGAGACAACTGGGTTCACCCAGTCTTTTAAGGTGCCCAACTGATTACCATTTTTGCTGAAGTACGGAACCCCTTTGAGTGCTATGTGCATACAGCCCGTTAGACGAACGGATACTGCATCATTTGGAAGATAAGCACGTACCTGAGTTCCAGAGCGGAGATGCAAACAGCGCAAAACCGAGCCCGATAAGATCAAGTGCCAATTTCACTTGTGCTGAGTCGTCCAAGATGGGCGCGAACGTCTTGGCAAATCCTCCCATGTCTGATAGGACTTGTCCCTGAGCTTTGCTGATAGCGTCAAAGATATCGAAATTGAGACTGCTGATGGCTGTGAAGGAGTTGAGGATGAACATGCCAGCCGGATGATTCACGTTGTTGCACTGCACGTAAGAGCCACATCCGTCTCGCGCTGAAAGAGCACCACACAGCATCTGCTCAGGACCGTGGAAGAAGTTGGACACTTCCTGAGTGAATGTCAGACCGCTCTTCCCCTTCTGTTTCCAGTCTTCCAACGCTGCTTTCCAAGCAGATTCCGTATCGACGGCATTCCAGCGCTTCGTTTGATCAATCGAGGCATCCGTGATTTCATGGGTCGTGCATTGAACGTTGTTCCAAGAAGGTGCATCTCGGCGGCCGGGAGCTGCGACAGCAAAGGCCAGGCCGCTGACAAAAGCCAGAAGACAGGCATGACGCGAGTACATCATGTTCGCGACAAGGAAAGTCACCACACAGATTCTGGAAGAGAGATTTGAAGATGAAGGAAGCGAAAATGGAGAATAAGGGGAGATGCAAGATGTTGTCGATGACTTGATTGCTCTTTTCAACGAGACATGCTTCTCCTACCTTGCCATTCCCTTTATACACCTCTGAACGACCCATGCCAACATTCGGGCCTCCAACATCTCATCATGATAGAAAGGCAGTGCAAGCGCCATCCATCTACGTCGGGATGAAGTGTTGGAAGTAAGCAGAGAGATTAGGGAGTGAAATGGCGAGAGAGGCGAAGTCGAAGTAATTACAACACACGAGCATCAAGTGTTTGAATGTTTGAAGATGATGGCTGAGGAATCGTCATGAAACATTAGCATATGGTGAAGTTCAGCCATATCTGTTGTATGGTGCAGAGATGTAAGTAAAGTACTTTAATCATCTCCAGCCGCTTGCATCGGATGCTGTCTTGGCGTTTGTATTGGCCAATCAGCGTAGTGTTATACTCCCCGTGCACGCTCTTCACTAATGCACAAAGCATAGCTGAACGGGAGCGAAGTCAAGACCTGCCGTACCTTACTTACTTTAGGTAGGGTCGGAATTCGGTGCTTGACTGCTGCGGCTGAAACACCTTGGCAACTGTCATTAGAGAGTCAATTGGGACCTCCGCCAGACGTCAAGCTTGTTGGAGAGTAAGCAGCTTGAGATGGCGGAGGTAGGCATGGGTAAGACGAATGGAAGTCCAGCAGTGCGACACATGGGCGCCAACCCCATCTCCAAAGCTGTTTTTGCTGCTACATGCTGACCCTCCCGGCCGTCCCTTTCTGCTCTGCTGTGCCGTGGATTGCATGCCTTGGCCACTGGCTATTCCATCAGCTCATGTCATCCAACCCACTTCTGCTTCACATAACCTCTAGCGTCGTGAAACAGCCGGTGAAAATTAGCTGAGCGGCCTGGTCAAAGGTGGTCCAGTCTTGATGAGCACGTGGAGGCTGCGCTCTTGCGAGGTTGACAAGTCGATGACGAATGTATCCGACATCTGATGAAGTCAGAAGTTGGTGGTTACGGGTACTGGTGATGTTGCAGTGTTGCATATGACGAGGCTCGAGCTTGAGATACTTGAATGTGAAATGCTAAGGTCCCAACGAGTTGGCAGGATCTTGCCAAGTTGATCATGTGGAGCTTTTTCTTCTGTATAACATCCTGTAAAGCCTAGAGTTCTTATGAATTCTGCGCTGAATGCTAGATACCATGCCACGAAGCTGTTGTCCTTATCGGATCCGATCCATCAACTGTCACTGTGTCGGCTATCTCCGTCGTAGATCCATCCGATTCGATTGGAAGACTAATTTGTTCAGAAATTGGTCAAGATACGACTTTTTCCTTTCATGCATCGTATTCATCGTCGAAGGAATCGCCTACTGCAGGACCAGTAGTGGAGCTATTACTTCAGGCGGGCCAGTTGCATTGTGGCTTATGCGGCGTATGAAAGTGTTCAATCTTCACCTTTCTGCTGAATCCGTTGGTAGCGTGGTGATGGGAACGTAAACCTTTGATTGACGTTACGGATCCTCCCATGGGACCGCGACCAACACCTTACGGCCAAGTGTTGAGAGGCGTAGCGCTGATAACGGCCCCTTGAATCAAGTAGTTGATCATATTTGTACCTTCCACTGACAGAATCTGCCTTGGTCCTCGATATTCGGGAAGACGAGGTCGTTTTTCGATTGGTTATATTGTGAGAGGAAACCGTACAACAACAAGTTTTCAAACAGGTATAGCAACAGCACCTCTTGCCTCCAAAGTTGTATTATTGTAGATCAGGAGCATACAAATCCCCAGAGAGGAACTAGAAGGTAGCGGAGCTGTTACTTCAAAGTAGCGTGGCTGATCCCTTGATCAAGCAAAGCATGCATGTCAGCCTACTGCAAACATTGGTTCGCGCCACTAAGCATGCTGCGCGCGGTCCAGAGGAATAGCGATTTCCGAAAGTGATAGAGCTTCCGAATAGTTCTATTGTCAAGAGCAAACCAGTCCCAGCAGTGCTGCATTACCTGTCGCTGGTTCAATCAAAGCGGGAAACACTGTATTGTCCCTTCACATTCGGGACACTATACTTGCCCGCCAATGCTGGCCCATAGCAGCTGATCTGTGCGCTCCTTTAGACTAGCAACAGCTCCATGAGCCAGATCATCTTCTTAGAACACATCACTAAGCCGACTGTTACAAGACTTCAAGCGCAACACTGGACTGCGCCGTGGTACGGCAGGTTATTTGCATTCGTTCCACGCAGTGCAGAGAATGAGATGAGTGCTTGTATGTATGGAATGCATCAAGCCTCGAGTAGATTAAGTACTTTACTTTGTAAAGGCGAAGATACCAAGCCACGAGCGCGCTAGACGCTACATGAAATGAGGCGGTAAACAGCTTGGAGATGTGGCGTTTTATTATTGTAGATATTGACCACATGCTTCACTGCACGCGTCTATGCTTGCTGTTCAGTCTTTACCAGATGCGAAATTAGAGCACCAAGGCGACTGCGTCCGAATGCGATAGTTTGAGGTTTCAGCAGAAGGTGCGTGTAAGCCGCCGTCCCTCAAACCGGCATCGCTGGATGTATTGGGTTTCATTGTGTTTGAATCGTGCCTCCAATGTCTGGGCTAATGGATTGACGGTCCTTCCCCTCAAATCCATTCCTATAGGCTTCGCCCTGGGAAAAGTGAAGACGGGCTGCCGCAGTCCTGGAGTATGTGCACAATAGCCGATAAGGATTAATGGTGCTGCAACGGGAGTGCTTAGAAAGAGGAAAATATCCCCAAGAATTATCAAAGAAATGCAGCAATACGACTGTTCTTTTCCACTGCGACGGCCAATTGCGCTGCTGCACACGCTACCCAGCGTCCAGGTCAATTACACGAAAGATGAAAAGAGGAGATTTCCTCGTACCCTCTCACCAATTGTGCTGAAACCTTGGGCTTTTGCGTATCCTTTCACCGTATTTATAGAATATCCATGGGATCGGGCACATGGCTAATGCGATGAAAGCTAACAGGGAGTTCCCCCAACCCAACCCCAGCGTAGCATACATCCTTTGTCCTGCGAGCGGTAGTAATGCACCTAGCAGAGACCGAAGTACAGTGTTAGCGGCGAGGGCGGAAGCGGCGTAAATCGTATAAGCGTCAACGAGATATGTTGCGATGGGCATGAAGGTAGCGAGTAATCCGAGTCCGACCAGACCGGTCCCAATGATGGGTGCGATCCAGAAGACTTGTCTTTCTGCAGTCCAGCCGTACATAAACACTGCAAATTTGATCAGAAAAGTGGAGATGACGTAGTAGGGGTACTCACGGCCAATGGGTATGAAGAAAGATCCTACCATCATGGGCGGCAAGCGGTACTCCGGCTTCATCTCACCGCTCTTCGCCTTCGCCTTCACAATCCGATCACTAGCGAGGCCGAAGATGATGACACCGAATAGAGATCCAATGCCGATGCCGAGAAAGGTTAACCCTACGGAGCCTTGGGAGAAGTGATATTGTTTCTCGTATACCTCGGTAATTGTGGTAAAGAGCAGGTATAGATAACCGTAGACAACGGCCATATACGTAGACAGCGCAAGAACAATTGGTGAAAATATCAACATTCGTATGGGTCGGATGATGGAGAGCTTGAACAGTGCCGCTGGTGTGAGTGGGGACTGCAGCTTCGATCTAAGATTCGTATTGCCTGTGGTTTTGCGTAACCTCCGGGCCTTTTGCTCTAACACAACTGGTGCGTACGTCTCCCTGAGGAACATAAAGGCAGAGATTGAGATAGCCCCGCCCTATTCAGTCAGCATGCGGTCTCCCGCGACTGTCCGGGAGTATACTCACAGCCATCGCGATGACCCAAAACACCCACCGCCAGCCCTTCGCTTGTGACAGATAGCCTCCAGCTACAGGTCCGATGACTGGGCCCATCAAGGGCCCAAGGGCCCATACAGCCATGACGCCTCCTCTTTTCTGTTGCGGTATCATGTCTGCAATCGATCCACCACCAATGGTCAACGCGCACGATCCGAAGAGGCCTTCTATGAATCGAAATCCGAGGAGCATGTTCAGATTGGTGGCGAGGGCACATGCGATAGTGAATATGACGAAAAGAATGTTGCAAACATGATAGACGGGGAGGCGACCGTAAAGCTCAGATAGAGGTGCGATGACCAGAGGACCAAATGCGTAACCAAGGACATATATAGACACCACGAAAGACCCCAACTCTTGATTAGTAGAGCCAAACTCTCGCATCATTTGTGGGACGCCAGGAGCAAACATAGATGAAGCCAATGGTCTAGTGGACTTCAGTCAGTATGGGCCTTGAACGAATGACAGTAATGCACCCACGTGAGGAATGTGATAGTTGAGATGACAAGAACATTGCCCCATTTCAGTTTGGTGGACCAATTCATAGGATTTTGTGAATCATCTGGACCATCCCAAGTCACAACATTTGGATCGGGCAGTGGCTGTTCGACCGCTTCCACATCTGTCTTGCTTGATGAGGAGCTGTGCGGATTGCCTGTTTCAAGGTCCACCTCTTTGTCGAGATCCGAGCGCGCAGGTGATTCCTGTACGTTAGCTGCTGTATACATGGTTTCAGAGGCCGATGATGTGGATTTTTCATTGTGAAGAGGTGTCGTTTCCTTCGGATTCAATGATGGCAGGACTTCAGGCGTAGAGGTAGTCCCATGCATTGTAGATGGTGAAACCACCTGTGCTCCAGGAAGTCTAGCTTCTGGATCTGCGAGAGGTGCCCATTGAGTAACAGTCGATGACGCTACATTGTCAATCGCAAGCTCGGGCTGTTCCGCGTCCACAGGGGGCTTGTACGTATTATAGTGCTTCAGAGGTATTGGATGAGAATTAGGTGGATTGACTGCTGAACGCGCAGAGATATTTGACGGCGCTAATTGATGATAATTCTGATGGACATTGGAGCCGGCAACCGCAAGTGCTTCGTCCTGATGAGACGATGCAGGATCTGCGGCGAATATGTCTGCGTCGTGTGCTTCCAAAGTGGCCAGCTCTACTCGCCGTTCTTCGTCGCTCTGAGGCAGTCTGGGGCCCATGGCTTGCGCCAGGGCATACTCTGTGTCTTGCCCACATTTTCAGAATTCATACAGCCCGTGTAGATGCTGAAAAGGGGATGTGAAGAGTAGAAGGGATGAGGAAAAATGGCATACTGGTACTCATCGTCGATGCCGAGAGGTGTGGCTGTCAAGGAAGTTCCCGCCCGCTAGCAACCGTTGCTTGTTTCCTATCCCTCGCTCGCTCAATCACATTAGTGGACGTTTTGAACCATCCTGGAAGATCAATGGAGACAGAACATGCTCCCAAGTCATAGAAAATTAAGATCGCTACAGTCGAATGCCCGATAATTCCAAGGTCTTTGAAGGAATAGACGCTATGGAACATCTCGGACTTAATGCATAGAAGTCCGACATCTCGGCATCCTAAGGTAGCCGAGGTACGAAGCTTACTCATCTGATCCGATTAATCGAGATAGCTTTTGCTACTCTACGGGTGGAGTAGCATCTTATCTCGTAACTCACTCTGCATTCAACATCGCTCACTAAGGTAGATCATAGGTTCAATGAATGTGGCGCGAATACACAACAAACAATTTCTGGAATCGATTAAATCAGGGATAATCCGTATGTCCTCATACTTATGTACTGAATCTCGTCGATAGCCTCCGCCAATTTTCGTAATATCCGCGTGCGCGAATAAGCAGAGAAGGCTGCAAGGCAAGCTCTGCCGAATTGGTCGTTGAACGCGCAAGGCATAGACGTGCGTGCTATTGGCTCCTTGTTGATTTGTGTGATCAAGGCAAATTAGCTACTCCACATGGCATATCTGACAAGTACCGCGGCTTATCAGACTTGCTTCTGAATGCTGTGAGCATAAGCTGTGATCACTCTCGAAAATCGTGGACAGCTAATAGTGGAGGTATGAATGGCATGATTGAATGCCAGATTTGCACTTATGGATCTAAGTCCTGGAGGCCCAGCCTCAGTCTATCCGGCAGGAGACTTTCTACTCCAGCAGTGCTACCTTCATGTCTATCTAATATGCATGCATGCGTACCATCCTCCTCCATTCGTCAGAACCCAGCGGGTCTTCAGCTTTTTTCGTGATGTCATCTCTCTTCCTTTCCAACCCAGCTTGAAGATACCTCACCCACGCCGAGTGCCACTAATGGAACGCTATGCTTACAAAGTCAGCGTCAAGCCTGCATATGATCGCCCCATAGCTAGCCAGCAACAGCCAAAAGGACTACGTACTGTCATTATGACACTCGAAAGTGTCGAGCTTCGAGTGGTAACAGCCGGTGTATGATGGTTCCACAACATCTTGAATATGCTGAAGGTGTGTAATGCTCGAAACATTCAACTCACACGTCACGCATTTGATGTGAACACATCCATAGCGTATGCATTGATCGTTGTCGTTGGGAACATAGCATCCGCAGCGACAGCAGTGCCACATTGACATGATGGGTAGCTGCTGATGGGTTTGATTGTTGGTCTTTGAGGTAGATGGGAGTCTAGACTGTGGATAGAGACTCCTTCAACAATATGTAGAGACACAAGAAGAGCGGCGGAAATGAGGACAGAATCAATGTAGGTGACTCGGACTGTAGGGGAGACAGAGCTTAGCATGGAAATATTAGGTGAGAAATTTCCAGTTTACGGACGTAGACAGGGAGTGTCACAATCCTCGAACCCGTGTTTAGCGTCGCCGTTGCTGATCTGTGACTCTCGAGTCATTGTGCAGGGCGGAGAAAGACTTAATCATAACGTGGGAAGTGTACGCATCGTTTCCAGCTGTTCAACCAGGTTTAATGATGAGTGGCTGGCTTTGCGTGGACCGCTTGTGTACTTGTACACACCCTAGTCTCCGTCCCAGCACCTCTGCTTCACACAGTGTTCCCCGTTGTTGAGACAGGCTTGCTTTGCCGAATAGTTGCGCTCAATCATCTCCTTCACTTCCCGTACTTTAGCTGCGTGTTTGTGCGGGAGCTCTAGTACTCCACTTTTGCTATCTGGATCAAGCACCACGAAGTGAAAATTCTGGACGTTCGCGAGTTCACACAGCTGGTGAAGCATACCAGCTTCTATGAAGATCTCGTATGATCGCTTCCAAGCTACATCACATCGTCTATCAATTATTTCACTCACTTGATCGAAATCGAGGTCCTCATAGTCGCTGTCGAACTCGGGTTCGACGCTCAACGTGAGGCTGAAGTTGAGGCGCTTGATGACAGTGTTCATGGACAGGATCTGTGCCAGATTCTGCAATGTGCTAGAAGATCTCAATAAGGAGGCGAAGTTAGTTTCGTATTCAGAGCGCACCGTCAAATCCCTATTGACAAACAAGGTCCGATGGGGCGCGTTGTGCGGTTCGGCCTCGTTGAAATAAAAGTCGCCACGAAATTTAATGTTCTGGAATCTTGCGAAGATGTATGGCTCCAAAAGACCATCCATAACATCAAGACTAGGAGCGCCTTCATCTTTAGAAGGCAGAGGACTATGCCGCCAAACTTGCTTGTGTTGATCGACGATATCGGTACCGTGATCAAAGCCCACGACATCTCCAGGTTCAAGTACGACCTCCAGGTCCGAATACATTAATGAGCTTGCTTCGGCGTAGATTTGATGATTCACCCTCAAGATCGCCAGATGTCGTTTCGCAGCGAACTTATCACAGTTGTCCCATTGACAATCGTCATCCTTATGATCCGATTCTGCACCATGGTGCTCGGCCTCGTCGCTAAGGGGGTCCCGAGTTTCCGAAAGACTATTGTCCTCAAAGCCTAGTCGTCTGGAGCTCAGATAAGCAACACAGGGGTCGAGGAGGAGATTGCGGTAAATGCTCAGGCGTATCTCTGCATCAGCTAGTCAGTGACTGCGACGTGGTGACAGAAAGACAACTTACCGAGAGGGACCTGGAGTAGGTGGCATGGTGCTGAGAGTTGGCGTGAACTCATCTTCCTGGTGGCACTCTGAGTTTTGGCGCGTAAGGAAGAGTGATAACCCGCGTCAAACGCGGTAATTCGTCGATCACGTGACAATCAAATGCACATCACACCTTCTGTTATGAGCGCAAATGTAAAACCTTGCTTCGCTCACTACGATCGTGATATGCAAATGTTGACTCGATCCAGGTTTTTCGGCCATATTTACAGGGCACAGAAAAACGGATGCATTTGTGCAGCACCACCTTCGGCCTGTGATAGCTCATTCCCCAAGGTATCAAGCTTCAGACATCACTCCCAGCCCAGGTGTAGATGATGCTTCCTGCCTTATCATCAAGGCTATCAACGCGAGCCTACTGATGCTGGCTGCTTCCTGCTATTGAATTGTCTATATGGAAAACTTAGCGCAATTCTAGTCCGATCCGCTAGCGACAAGCGAGGACGGAGCTACAAGAGTTGGAGAGGCTGCGGGGAGGAATACAATCCATTGAAGGATTGCATAGCGATGGAACAATATCTGGCTATCAGGCTTTGAGGTAACTAATAATTCACCTTAAAGCAAAGATGTTTCAGGCTTGGAGATCTGAACTTGTCCGACTGGTAATTATGCAATAGTATGATGTCATGAAAGGCAGGCCCTTGTACGAGAGTACCTTCGCTGAACGTAATAGAGAAAAGCGATATTGGTGAGTATTTTCGTCTTCACAATGCACTAAAGATAGATTTTCAAGCTCTGGTTTCCTTTCTGATACCAGTGATATCGTCTGATTTACGATAAGAAATACTACTTGTGATGGCTCTCGGTACAGCCTCTGATTGTTTGGATGCCGCCTATATCTAGGACTTCTCTTTCAGCTTATCAGCTCAGCGACTTCCCAGGCGACCACGAGGTATCCCATCATGGTAGATTATGGTTGTAACAGGCTGGATGATATTGAAGGACCTTAATCTTCATCCAAAAGACGTATCACGTCTCCCTTTTCCAGTCCACCCGGAATTTGACAGACCACATGTCTTGGCGAATTGTACGACATTGCAGGACTAGAGGGTCGCCATCTCGGTGCGAGATTAGTAATTAACAAAAACGTATTATAAAATAATATTATAGATTTATAAATAGTAGTAAAGACCTATATAGCTAATACCGTAATAATTTATATAGAATAGATAAATATAGCTTAATCTATCTAGCTAGGCTATTAGTACTTCTATAACTAAAATAAACCTTATAACTTAAATATTACTTAGGTAAGTTTATATAAGTACTTTATAAATAAAGTTATATAATAGAGTTATAGAAGACTTATATAACTATTTCTATCCTTTTATCCTTTTTTAATCTATTAATAGTAAGTACGTCTCTATTTAGTATTATTCTAATTTATATTCCTTCTATATAACGTACTTGTAATTTTATAATCTGTAAAAATCTATAAAAAAATATTAAAACCCGTATAGACTATTATAACTTCTAATTCTAAGCTAGATAACGGGGTAATACTTAGTAAGTATCTAGTATACGTTAGTATAGAAAATAGCATCCTTATAAAGCCTAGTAGAGAATCTAAGAAAAAATATAAACGCCTAATAGAAGCTAAAAAGATAAGTATAGAAAAGAAAGCCCCTTAAAAGCTTTAATATATAGCTATACTACTAATTCTATAAAATATATAATTCCGTACTAAAGAGAAAGCTAATAGACTAGTTAGTATAAAAATAGATAATCTATAATCTTTTATATTAATATATATAGAATATAAAACGCTATTATATCCCTAAATCTATTATATATTAATCCTATACGGATATTTTCTACTCTATTAAAGAAGAGGACGCCTACGACTCTTATATAAAAGGGAATAGGAATTTTAGCTCTTATAAGACCCTATCTAGATTCTATAAAGGGGTATACGCGAATTATATAGATAGCGGTAATAGCGTAAATTCTTATAACTTTATAAATAGTTAGTGTAAATCTTTTTAAATAAATTCTATAATATACTAACTTATATAGATAAAGTTAAGGAAAAATATAAATATATAACTAGTAGTAGTAGTTAGTAATACTCTATATAACTAATCCTAATTAGTACTAATCTATATAAATAGGGTTAAAAAATATAAATCTATATAGATTAGTAAACTTATAGAAATAAAGCTATATAATATTATTACGGAGTATTATATAGGCCTTATAAAACTATATAGCTCTATAGTAGATTATAAGGATAAGGAAGGGACTAATAAGGAGGAGGAATCCTAGGTATAATAGGTGTACGGATTAGTATAAAGAGTAGCGGATTTATATAGGCCTTCTTAGAAGCTATATAGATTTTAAAAAATCTATATATAAGTATATATTTATAAGATAGAAATAGAATGACTTATATCTAAGATATACCTTTCCTATAATAAACTAAAAAAATAAGTAGAAAACCGTAAGATATTAATAAATATATAGAATTAGAAGGTAGCTTATAATAATCTAATAATACTAATTAGATAATAATAATTAAATAATAATTAAATAATAACTTTTAAATAATAATAGTATTAAGAATATTAATTAAATATTATAATAGTATTAATAATATTAATTAACTAATAATTATAATAATTAAATAGTAGTAATTAAATAGTAGTAATTAAATAGTAGTAATTAAATAGTAGTAATTAAATAGTAGTAATTAAATAGTAGTAATTAAATAGTAGTAATTAAATAGTAGTAATTAAATAGTAGTAATTAAGTAGTAGTAATTAAGTAGTAGTAATTAAGTAGTAGTAATTAAGTAGTAGTAATTAAATAGTAGTAATTTAATAGTAGTAATTTAATAGTAGTATTAATAGTAATATTATAATAGTAAATAAATAGTAGGAAGTAGGTAATAATAAGTAGGTAATAGTAAGTAAGTAATAATAAGTAAGTAATAAAAATAATAAAAATAATATTAAAATAATATAAAATAATTAAATATAATTAATTTAAATAAGAGGTTTATTATAATAATAGTATTAAAATGGCCTTAATTTTATTATATTATTATATATTATCTAAAAGAACCTCTAGATATATAATATTATCTATACGCCTCCTTAAACTTACTAGTAAGAGGACTAAAAGTCTCTATATATCTCTTATATAGGATAGTATAATATAGAGCTAACTATAACTAAAATATAATAAAAGTAAATCTACTCTAATAGTAGAAAGTAACTAGCCTTAGGATTTATTAATAGTTATTATAAAATAGAGCTAGACTAGAAACTACTTACGCGTAAGGAGGTAAGGGTAGTTACCTTCCTTATTAGTTAGTTTAATTTAAGGAATTAAGCGTATCCCTCTATCCTACTTTCTACTAAGGATCCGACTTTAAATATACTATTAGGATAGATATATAATAATTAGGCGCGTCCTATTATATATACTTTTATTTAGGTATAAGTTCTATAATAATATAATTAGAGCCCTAACCTTTAAGTATAATTAAGAAGGGGGAAATCTAGATAGTTCTAAGGATTATAGGAATTCTAGGCTAAGTCTATTATTATTACTATTAGATAATAACTTATTAGCTAATAAAAGGTACTATATAATTCTATATAAACGCGTTAGGATCTTATTATTTAAAATAATAGTAGAGTTATTTTATAGAGATAGTATAACTCTACTCTTAAAGAAATCCGGTAGTAATAATAGCTATATAAGGGAGGTAGTAGGAAAGATATATTCTATAAAGGTATATCTATTTATATCCTAATTTTTTACCTTAAGGGGAAGAGCTATTATCCTATATATTAATATATTATATAATATCCGGCCTATCTACCTTATAAACGCCTAGTTATTAGATCTAGTATAAAGCTATATATTTTAATATAACTAGAATATATTTAACTTTAGCTAGATCTAGGAGTTATAGAGGCTAGTATTAACTTATATAGCCTAATTACCTCTCTAAATAATAGGAGTTATTTATATAAAGTTACTACTTATAATTACTAGGAGCCTATTAAATAGGTTATTACTCTTATAAATATTATATAATATTATATTAATTATAATAAAATTATTCTTATTTTATATAAGTACCTTATCTTCTTATTATAGTAGAATATCTAGTAATTAGGACCCTAAGCTTATTGTACCTTATCGGTTAGTTAATAAGTGCCCTAGATTCCTTTCCTAGACTAGCGCGAATATTAAACTATAATATTTCTTCCTATTCTACCTACCTACGTACTAACGCTTTATAATATTTTCTACTTAAATAAAGTTATATAACTTACTTTTAGCTATCTAACGCTTTAAAAATAATAAAAATCGATATAATAGTTTAAAAGATATATCGGAATAAATAGATCTACCTACTAATATTAGTCTAACTATCTAATATCTTAGTATATCCCTACCGCCTAACTAATTTTTTCTTCCTACCTTATTTTTATTATTTAACACCTTATTATAAATGTTATTCCTCCCCCCTATAACCTACGCCTTATAAGTTATACTAATTATCTTTAAAGTATATATTATTACCCTTCCTATACTAAATATAGCTCCTCTAGCTCCCTACTAATACCTTCTAAGCGCGTAGCTCTTTCTAAGCTAGACCCTAATACTATTAATAAGAGGGTTAGATCTTATAAGACTAACGGTATTAGGCGTACTAGACGCCTAAAGAAGACTAATTTAGGTACCTAGGTTAGACCTAGGAACCTACTAGTAAACCCTAGAGATATCACGTTAATAGAACCTCGCTTTAGAGAAATACTATTAGGTACTCGCCCTTATAGCTACCTTAATAAGTGTGTTACTCCCTAGTAGCGTATAGCCCTTACTAATATAACTATTTAAGTAGTTATTCTACCTAGGGACCTCTAGTAACCTACTCCCCTAGCCTTTAAAGAAGTCCCTTAATAATTTACTCTCTAGCCTCCCTTTAAATATAACTAACGTACCTATTACTTATATACTAGACGCGTAGCTAATATAGAGGATAATACTAAGTACTAACTTCCCCTCTAATAAGGCCTATACTAACGGCGGAATTATATATATCGGGGTTAGATGCTAAGTTAGGGATATTAAGTATATAAGGACCCTAAGATAGTAATAAATAGGGGTTTATTCTAGGTTAATAGATTATTTAATATTACTAGTAATAAGTATCTATACTATAATATACTATTATAGGAAAATAAATATAGTAGCTTAGGCGACAGTTAATAGCTATACTATAATAGTAGGAAGAATAACTAGCCGGCCCCTAACTAGTTATATAAGCCCGCCGACGTTAACTTATTACTTAAAGGGCTAGGAAAGGAGGTGGAGCTTAGGGTATAATTTATTAATAGCTTACTTAGTAATATTAATAATATTATTATTAATAGATAGTCTATAAGAAGGAGGACTATATATAGTAAAGAATTTTTAAATAATATTATTAGCTATAATAATTATCTATCCTTTACTAGTAAGGGTATAGCTAACGTTAATACCTACGTTAGTTAAACTACCTTCTAGATCTAGGGGTCTATTTATTATCTAATAGGTCCTCTTATTACTAATAACAGCCTTAGGCTAAAATTCGCCTAGATCTATATACTAGATAGTACGTAGGAGTAACTAGATATTTACTATTAATATTTTAATAGTTTAAATTAAGATACCCTTACTTCCGCTTAGTATACCCTCTAGTCTATTAACCTATACGTCTAGGGGTTTAAATCCTATTATAACTACCTTAAAGAAGATAAACTATTATATCCTATTAATACTATAAGCGTCTATATCTAATAGCTAAATCCTAAATAATAGGATAAAGGTACTTATAATCGCCCTACCTTTATAGAAGTCGCCCGTATTATAATAACTCCTAATAACGTTATAAGAAGCCGGATTAAGTAGGATATCTATATTAAAACTATTAAGGGGGGCTTTATATTAATCCTAGATTAGTATCCTTCCTATATAACCCTTAAATATCCGCTCCTATTTCTATTTCTATTTAGTAAATAGTTATAGTATAACCGCCTCCTACTAGCCGGCTATTAGCTTCTAAGCGACTATCTATTATATATATTACGATAGAACTATATTACTAGTACGCTTACCTAGTATACCTTACTTAGTAGCGATGATAAGCTAGAGTAGGAAGAGGGTAGTAACCCTAAGTAGGAACTAGACTAGTATATTACCGGTGAGTATATAAATTAGGGTCGTAGTAGGTCTTAGCGAGTAATAAGACGTTAATTTTATATAAAATAGATATAGGTAAGACTATTTAATATATTTTCCTAGTTATTTTCTAGACCCGAATCCGCTTAGTTATAAATAGTTCTAAATTATTTAAATAATAGTTAGGGGATAGTTAATATAATTTAAATAACTAGCTAATTAATATCTAGATCCGGCCTAATTTCTTTAATTATACTATTAATAGCGGATGTCTATTTAGCTACTAGGCTATTAATATCTAGATATTAATAGAGCTTAATAACCTAAATTAGTATTATTAGAATTAATAGACTATTCGGGTAGACTACTACTCCGGCCTAATAGATAAGCTTAGTACTAATCTAGATATCTTGCTTAAAGATATTAGTAGTAAGGTAACTATCCTCCTATTAATAATACTAGGAAGCCTACGTACTATAAAAGCGAGAATATAAGACGCTATAATAATAGTCTAAAAAGGGGTAAACCTAATTTTTTTATTACCTTTATATATAATCCTAAGTGGCCTAATATTTAGAGCTTACTAGAATCCGGTTAGATATTAGAGTACTATTATAACCTAATTACTTATATCTTTAATTAGAAGCTCTAGGAGCTAATAAAAGACCTCTTTAAGTAATATATCCTTAGGGTTTATATAGGCTACTATTATATTATTGAGTTTTAAAAGCGAGGTCTCCTATATACTTATATTCTCCTTATTATATAGGAAGAGGATTAGATCTAGATAGTTAGTAATATTAATAGCGTTATTTAAGTATTTATCCCCCCTTAATAGGATAATAATACGCTACGTAAGTTAGTCTTATAGTATATAATTTACAATTACTATACTAGTATTCCTAGTAATAGATATTTTAGTTAGGAGAAGAATTATTATAATAAGGCTTTTCTAAAGGATTTTTACTAAGAGATATCTTTTATACTTAATAGGAGTTATCCTCTCTATAAGTATCTAGTTAGCCCCTTTAAACCTAATTCCTCTATTAATAATAGGTAGGTTATCCCTTATAACCCGTACCTATTAAAGAAATATAATACCTATATTAATATTAAGATCTATAGCTTTATTAAGTCTATTTTCTATCTATATAAATATATTTATAAGGGACCTAATTAGGCTAATATCTCTCTTACTAGGAATTATACGCGTATTAATAATAATCCTACTCCTAATAGCTAGCCGTAATAGTAAGGGGAGTTAGTAGATAAAATTATAGAGTTCTAGTCCGCTCGCTAGATTAAGTCTATTAAGGCTATCTAGAAGATACTCTTATTTAGTATAGGTATTATAAAGCCTTATATATAGCGTTTATAGATCTACCTCTTAAATTAATAGCGTACCCTTTTTAAGCCGGCTAATAACTAGGCTGCTAATAAGGCCGCTAAATAAAAGCTAATAGATAGTAATAAGCTTTATAAGACTATATTAATAGAGTTTTTTAATATAAACTATCTCGCTAAGGAAGCTTATAATAATAGTTAGCTATTAAAAAAATGGCGGAAAACGGCTTGGACGTATAGGTACTAGGCGGCGAAGCGTTTGAGAAACGCGTATAAGAGACGAGTAGAGGAGTAATAGGATAGCCTAATCCTAATCGGGGGCCTAATAGAGGCGGAGGTAGTAGAACTAGGGAGGAAGGGGAGAGTAGAGGACTACGCGTCGGGGTAGAGGTTACGGGGGCCTTTACCCTACCTGCGGACTTAGCGAATACGATAATACTTAGATTACGACGTATAAATAATATTAGAGCTACGAATAGGCTAAGTAGCTAGGCTACTATAATAATAACGGCCCTTGAGGCTATTAAAAACACGCGATTTAAGGACCTAAACGCGTCTAGATAGAAGATTTAATAGCGGGTATTAGCCTAGTACAGGTATATATTAAGGAACTCTAACTAAAGGAGAGGAAAAATAAGGAAAGGGACTAGGAATATAATAAGCCTGGGACTACTAGTTAGGCTAGTACCCCGATAAGACAGGGCTCTCCACAGGGCTAATAGAGCTAGGGGAACCCCTTCACGAGGAATATGCTACCGCCCCCCCTACGGGGCCTACACGTGCCGACGATAAAGGCGGTCGAGGCTAGGAGGGCACGATAGATACTCGTAGTACTAAAGGACGAGAAAGAGAGGGAAGCGGTAGCGGGGATAGTAGGTGAGAGGCTAGTTATAATCTTCTAGGCCACTAGTAATAAATATACGTTAGAGATTATAGCGGCGAATAGATTAAAGAGTAGGGATATACTACTATAAGTCACCTTAATAGAGGCGAGAGAAGTACTAGAAAGGGAGTAGTCGTAGGTAAATACGATATACTACTCCGTAGTAGTAGTAAGGAAATCATTCGGCGTAGTAGTATACGGAGTACGAATATCTATCTTTAACACGAAGGATTAACAGGCGATTAAGGAGAAAATCTAATAGGAGAATAGGGCCCTCTACCCTAACCTAGATATAGTAGAAGGAAGATAGCTAACGAGTACGTATATACTTAGGAAGGTATACTCCTTACTTATAATAAGCGTCGCGTCGCCGGTAATAGTAGATAACCTAATTAGGAAGGGGATAGTAGAGGCAGGCGAGATAAAACTCGCGGAGTAGTACGAATAGAGGGTAAGGCTATTATAGTACTTTAAATGTCAGTTATACGGGTATATATACTATAACTACCCTAACGACACCCGATACGCCGACTATAGCTAGGGCTATAGTACGGCGGAATATAGGGCGAAGGCTACGGACGCCCTGCGAGGGTGTACTACGTGTAAATAATAGGGCCACTCCTCCTAGTCTAATAAATGCCCGGTAAGGGCTAGGGAGAGGTAACGCGCCAGATAGCTAGTCGCGAACAAGACCCTATTCTATAGGATAAGGCGAGAGCGAGTAATAGCGGCGATAGACGCCGAAGGATTTATAACTATAGGGATAAAGAAGAAGAGAAAGGCTATAACCGACTAGGTAACGTACGATACGCCTGGTAGCGGAGAGTAGCTAGGGCTTTAGAGACCCGGGTATAGGCTAGGGAGGCCGCCTACCTTTAGAAGGCTTATAGTTAAGGAGCTAGGCCAGAAAATATTAGAGGTAAGGACGAGTAGTAGAAAGGAGCTAGCGGATAGCGTTAACGAGCTACTTATAGAAATAGTAGCGAATAGCGCTATTAACCTTACTAGGGAGGGCGAATAAGTCGACTAGGGAGAGATAGATATATAAGAAGTAAATAGCGGTACCCTAGATCTAGATATCTAGTATACTAACCCTAAAGATATTATAGTATAATATTAGAAGCGAAATAGGTATAATAATAACCCTACTAGAAGATAGGGTCGTCTAGGAAATAGATATCTTAGCGATATAAGAACCCTATTATAACGCTAGGAACCGATCGTCTTATAACCCTAGCTCCGGGGCGTTCTTCCTAGCGTATAGAGCTGGGCGGGATATATAAACGTGCTTCTACATTAATAAGAGGCTTTAAGTAGATAGCTAGGAGGTAGAGTTCCCTATAAGGGATATTAGTACCTTGAAGCTCTAGCTCCCTACCTAGGAGGGTAAGGAATACCTAGCCCGCTTCCAGTTATATAATATATATAACCCGAGCCTATTACTAGTAATAAACGAGAACCCGTCAAGCCTACTAATTATAAGGGAGGAGGTTAGGCGACCTAGTAAGTATATCGTAGTAGGGGATTTTAACCTCTACTACCCTAACTGGAATAACCCGGGGCGGTTCTTATACTACCTAGAAGTAGACTAGCTAGTAGGAATTATAGCTGATAACGATATAAACCTAGCCTTACTAGATAGGATAGTTACTTAGAAGGCGAGGGGGTCTAAGAGCGCGATCGACCTAGTCTTTACTACGCCTAGACTTCTTAACGCAGTATAGGTCTACTAGGTACGCCCTAAGCTATAGTTCGGCTCCGACCACCTTCCTATATATATAGAGCTCGACCTGAGGGTAGAGGAGTAGTAGAGCGTACTAAAGAGGTCGTGGAAGACGGCGGACCCTAAGGAAGTTAGGAAAGGGGCTTAGGCGCTGAGCCGGAAACTAGGTCTCTAACTACTAGAAACTATAAACTAAATAGATAACTACCTCTCGCGGTTATAATAGGGCCTAAAGGAGGTCGTAGACGAGACGGTCCCCTAGGCGAAGCCTAGGGGTAGGAGAAAGACCTTCTAGAACTCGAAATGCCGATATACTACCGAGGATACTATAAGAAGTATAAAAGCATTCTAGAGGTATAGAGATACTACTACGGAGGGAGCTAAGAACGCAGCTATTAAGGAAAGAAATAGGGTACTAAAAACGGAGAAGGCGATCGACTTTAGAAGAAAGATTTATAACGCTACTAAGTCCTAAAAGGGTATATAGGGCTTTACTAAGTAGGCGAGGAACGATAGCTTGTCGCTACGGCCCCTCTCTAAGTTCCCCCCTCTAAGGAGGGGCGATAGGGAAGGGGTAGCCGAGACCTTTAAGGAGAAAGTAGAAGTCCTACAGACGATATTCTTCCTACCCCCCTTATAAGCCGACCTAACAGATATCGATAGTATAGAATACCTACTACCGGTAGGTAATAGTAGTAATATTATAAGCGAGGAAGTCCTATAAGCTATCCGTAGGCTAAAATAAGATAAGGCCCTAGGGATTAATAGGATCCCGAATCGGTTCCTTAGGCTAATAGCGGACGGGCTCTTTAGGGAGCTTACTTATTTATTTAACGCGTGCTTCTACCTTAGCTACTACCCGAGGGAATTTAAGAAGGCTAATACGGTCGTCTTAAAGAAACTGAAGAAGGAGGACTATATAGTACCTAAGGCGTACCGTCCGATAGCGCTACTAAGTACCCTTAGAAAGGCCCTAGAATTAATAGTCGTAGGGCGACTTAGCGACTATACTAAAAGTCGAGGCCTCCTCCCGTAATAATAAATAGGGGCGCGAAGGAATAGATTAATAGAGATAGTACTAGAGATAATTATAGACGCGGTATATATAGTATAGGACTACGGTAGAGGTAATATAGCTAGCCTCCTCTTACTAGATATCGTAGGAGCCTTTAATAACGTCTCCCACCGGAGGCTTATCTATAACCTCCGGTATAAGGGGATCCCTCGCTATATTATAGGCTAGACGGAAAGTTTCCTAGCGGAAAGGTCCTCGTCTATTATAATTAGGGGGATGACGAGTAGGATAGAGCCGGTAGAGATAGGGATTCCCTAGGGGTCGCTAATCTCCCCTATCCTCTTCCTATTCTTTAACGCGCCACTTATTAAGGAGTATACGGCGGCTAAATTATAGTTATAAGTTAGAGGGTTTATAGATAATATCTACCTGCTAGTATATAGGAAAACCACGGAAGGTAACTATAAGACCTTAGAACTAGTACATGAGATCTACCTTAAATAGGCTTTAACGTACGGGGCGAGTTTCGCCCCCTAGAAATATAAATTAGTCTACCTTACCTATTACCCCCGTCGCTTTAATATAGGTACGGTTATTAACCTAGGGCATATAATAATAAAGCTATAAACGGAGATCCGAGTCCTAGGACTATATATTAATAGTAAATTACGGTAGGGCCCGCACCTAAAGAGGGTATAAGCGAAACTCGCTACCTAGAGCCTCGCCCTATTTATAACGACGGTATTAACCTAGGGAGCTACCCTTAGTAGGGTAAGGAAAGTATATAACGCGATAGTACGGCTAGTTATAACTTATATATCCGCCTTATAGTATATACTATAAAGACTAAGGGATACGAAGAAGACGTATATAAGGAAGCTTAAAGTTATCTAAAATAACTACTTAAGACGCGTACTAGGGGTATATAAGGCTACCTTAACGCGAGTACTAGAGGTAGAGTTAGGGATAGCCCTTATATAACTAATACTAGATTACTTAGTTCTCCGCCGGTATACGTTAAAGGGGATCTACCTAGTAATAGTAATAGGGAATATACGTATCTAAAGGAAGCTAAACGCTAAAAGGGGGAGGAGGAGAGAGGTAGTAAAATCCCCCGTGGAAGAGAAGAACGAGTAGGCTCTACGCTCCCTACGCCTAGACAACGGGGGCGCGATCGTAACTAGGGAGGTAGCCCGCCCCCTTTAAAGGATTAAGAAGATAATATACTATTAGTAGAGGTCCTCCTAGGATACTATATAGGATGAATACTAGTCGGGACTAGGAGCTAGGGATTACCCCCCCGCCTAGCTTAGGGGCTTATAGACCGGTAGGAGGACCCTTTATAAGGGCCTTTAGAAGGCTAAGAGCTCTGTCTTTACGTAGATAAGGACGGGAAAGATCGGGCTAGCCGCCTTCTTATACTAGTATAAAGTCCCCAGCTATATATCTATAAGCTATAAGTACGGCTAGCGTAGGTAGGATACGAAGTATATCCTTATCTATTACCCTAGGCTCTAAGACCGCCGCTAGGAGCTAAAGGATACCTTAGGCGCGGTAGACGCCTATAAGATACTCGTAAAGGCGGGGGGGGTAAAACGAGTAGCGAGATAGATAATCTAGACTAGGCTACTAGGCTAGTTCTTACTCGCAGCGAAGTAGTTATACTAGAGCCGACCTTAGATATAAATCTTTACTACCGGAGCGAATTTCGCTTTTATAGTATATAAGCCGGCCCTAGGGAGCTAGACTAATATAGTAGTAAACACGACCGCCTATTATTATAGAGGACTAAATATAGTATAAAGAGAAAACGGAATAGAAGTTATAAAGAAGGTAGGAAAGGTAAGGGTTTTTACCCGCGCTTATACTTAATATAAGTATATAGTTTCCCTTATAAGTCGGCTACTATCGTAGCGACTATAAAATACCCGTAGGCCCCCGTAATTATCTTTTATTAGTTTAGATAGACGCGTATATAATTTATAAATAAATAAATAAATAAATAAATAAAGATTTATATTAGATTAAATAAACTCTCTATTACCCTCCTCCTTAATATTTAGCTTTAATATAATATATAGATTAAGATTAAGTAAAGACTTCTTACTTAATAATAATAATAGTAGTATACTTAACTTAATAGCTACGTTTAACTTCTACTTTTATTTATATTAATATTATATAAGGTCTTTATCCTTACTCTCCTCCTACCTTACTTATACTACTATATTAACCTTTTTACTTAATAACGGCTACTACGCTTAATTATAATTAGATAGTAATAATAGATAATATAAGTACTTAGATAGACTTAATTAATAGTATAAGTATTAAGATAAATTAAAGGTTAAGAGCCTAAGAGAAAAAGAAAGTAACTTACCTAGATATAACCTTTATAAATAAGTCTATAAATAAAGTAGGATACTACTATAATATATACTTCCTCTATATTTTATAAGAATATTAGTAGATACTACACTTAAAAGAAATATATATAAGGCTAGCTAAAATAACTAGGATAGGGGTACTTTAATACTTACTACTTATAAGTTAATATATATTATTAAGGGTATAAGACTTAGCTAACTAATATTATCTTATATTATAACTAAGATCTTTATAAATCTCCGCCCTCGCGTTAAATACTAATAAGTAGTAGTCTATAAATCCTTATTATCTATTATACCTATAAGCTAATTATTAGTATTATAGAATAAAGTAAATTAGGATATACTATTAATTATATATCTTAACTCTAGTCTCTCCTAGAGTTTCTTATACTAGAGATTAGTAAGTATTAATACTCTATCTCTACCCTACTCTAAGATAGTCTCTACTCTTACCTTATATAAAGTTATAAGTATAGTTATTTAAAATAATATATAATTATACTTAAAGTCTTTAAGCTCCTAAGTAGAGGGAGATTTTAAGTAAAGATTAGTAGCGGATTCCTATTTAAGACTTAAGGGAGTATTTTATTCCTCCCTTCTAATTTACTCTTCTTTAAAAATACTTAAAGGAATAGTATCTAACTTTATAAGTATAAATATATATATTAATATACCGTAATATAGTTCTAGGATAAATATTAAATATCCTTTAATCTTAAGCTTCTCTTTAAATTATAAAATAAGGGCTAGGTTATACGCCTTTTATAACCTATTAAGGTCTAACCTAGTAGAAGATAACCTTAAGAACCTACTTATAAAGATACTATTTATCTTAATAAGCTTAGTAGCTATAATAAAGAAGTCGCTAACTATTACCTTATAAGTAATTAGGTATATACTTGTAATATACTTCTTAGATTATATATTCTTTAATAGCCCTTCTTTATAATTAAAGTTACCTTATAACTTAAGAGTACTTATAACTAGGGTAGATATTAAGGTAAATGCTAATATATATATAAGAGTAAATATAATATTATAAAAACGCCTATCTAACTAATATTATATAAAATTCTAAAGGTATAATAATAGAGGAATAGGGAGAGAGGGAGGGAGGGTAAGGTAATTTATAAATAAAAGGTAAACTAAGATAGGATATTACTTTATAAATAATATAGACCTTAATAAGATTAGCTTAAACTAGGTAATAGGATAGGAATATTTTATTTTTATATAAGTTTACCTAATTTATACTAAGTTAAAGGAGTTATATTACTATAAAATCCTTTCTTATATTAAATTAGTTATAAAAGATATTATTCTAATATTTTTAATATTAAATCTACTTTATATTAGAGTACTATCCCTTTTTAAATTACTCCTTTTACTAGTATTAAGTATAATTACCCTTATATTATATTAAGCTACTTTAGCTAAAATACTAGCTTTATTACTTAATTTAACTACTACCTCTTATAAAGCTTATACTACTTATTCTAGATTAGCTATCTAGTTACCTAACTCCTTAATCTAATTATATTTATTAGATAAAGGATATAATAAAGGATATAAGGAAGAGGTTAGGCTTAAAGTAAGGGAAGAGGGTTAAATTAAGCCTTATAAGTTTAAAGGTTACTACGCGTCTTTAAAGGCTAGTCCCCCTATTTCCCTAAAAGGTACTAATAATACTAATACTAATAACTCTATATTACTATTTAGTACTTATAGGAAATTAGCGTTATCTATTATAAGGTATATATAAGTACCTTAGGGCGTAATAATTTAGTAGATATAGTTAGAAATATCTAGTTATTAGGATAAGAAGGATCTAGTCTTAGTAAATTAAAACTAGGTAAAATCTAGCCTAAATTTAGCTTAAATTTAGGCTAAGACTTATTATATAAGTAGCTTTACGCCTTAATATTTATATAATAATAACCCTAGGGCTAATATAATAAAGGATATAATATTAACGCGTATTATAAGTTATATAATATATCTAAGGTATAACTTAGCTTCCTTAATATAAAAGAGAATTATAATAAATTACTCCTATCTTATATATAATTTTATCGCTAAAATATCTAGATTATTAATAAGGTATCTTAACTAGTATCTTATAACCCGAGGCGTAAAGCGTAGGAGAGACCCTAGGCCTAAGGCCTACCTAGATAAAGATAAGATTAATTAACTTTATAAATAAATTATAATAGATCTAGAGATTAATAAGACTAGGGATACTATTATATATTTAGATATATTAGAGTTTTTAGAGGTAAATAAAGATAGTAGGGCTATATTAGAGTATATAAATATAAGTAGTAATATTAGTAGTAATATTATACTTATAAATAACTTAGTACTAATTTTTCCTAGCCTTAATTTCCTAGCGCTAAAACTATCTTTCTAAATTATAATTATATTTAATTTATATCTTTATCCCTTATAATTTAAGAATTTATAGAGGTTAAAAGAGCTAGAACGCCTATTAAGGATATCCCTAAAATAGATAGTAAGGCGTATTATAACTATTATAATAAGATACTCTCCTCCTTATATAATCCCTACTAGCCCTTTTAAGATAAGATAGATTATACCTTTATAAGGTAGTTAACTAAGGCTAAGGTTATTAAAGGAGGCGTTAATACTTTCTACTAAAATATATAATTAAAATTAATATAGGAGTAACTTAGTTTTTATAATACTATTAAGTAGTAGGTATAAATATATTATATTCCCTAGGGTATTTATAAAGATTAGTAGGTTAAAGACTACTTTATAGTCCTAAGTCTTATAAGTAGTCTTATAATTATAGAATATACTATCTACTACTAAGATATATTAAGTATTATTTACTTTCTCCTTAGATATAAACCTTTCTTAAGTAACTAAACTTATACCCTAATTTAGCTTAGAATACCTAATAATACTTAGGTTTATAATAAGATATATATAGGGGACTAGTAGTAGGAAATATAGGATAAGCTACTAGAAGGTATTATAATTATCCTAAATCTTATTACTATTAATAAAATCTAAATAATATAATATTATAAAGACTAGAGCTTATAACTAGTATATATAATAATTAGAAATCTTAATAGATTAACTAGATAGAGTTAAATAAGATTAAGCTTAATTCTTATTAGCTTAATACTAATTATAAAGATTAGAAAGGAGTATTAAAAATACTTATAAGCGGAGGTTTATTATTTATTAATAGAGTAAATTTTTAAATATATATTTAATCTACTTATAATACTTATACTATCTACGCTAATATAAGTTAGATTAGGCTAAATAGGGGTAATTTATAACTAACTAGAGTAGTATTTAAGAGTCTTACGGAGATAGGTATAAATATTCGCTACGCGGATAGCTTTATAAGACGCTACTACCTAATTATTAGTAGTATAATAATAGATTATATAGAGTAAGTCCTAATTATAAGTATTAAGAAAAATTAATATTATAATATTTATAGAGTACCTCCTAATAATTAAGGTAATCTTATAAAAGAATAGAAATACTAGAGCTATAAATATATATAGGCTAAACTTTACAGGTAACTATCTAATTTAAAGCGAGTAGGAAAGACTATAATAATATATCTAATAGTAAATTAGGTCTAGAAGTATAAATACTATAATATTTATATACTAATAGACGTTAATATCTTATATTAATTATTTAAAGAGGTAGTTATAAGACTAATTAACTAGTATATAGCCCTAATAGAGGATATCCTTAGGATAAGTAGGAAAGCTACGAGGAAAAGGAGTATAAAGGATAAGAAAAAGGTAGTAGAGTTTATAGTATTAATTTAGCTTAATAAACGGTTTTATTAAGTCCCTAGGTTTACTAGCTTAAAACGCTTTAAATATTTTAATAAGGTTAAATAGTAGAGTAGTAATAAGTAGAAGGTAATAGTATATTAACTAGTTCTAATAATAGTACCTCTACTAGCTAGGAAGTAAGACTCTACGATCTATTATAATTAAGCGATTATAGATTTTATTATACTAGTAATATATAAAAGCTATAATAAGAATACTTTAACTTATATATAATATATATTATACCGGATTAACCGCTTAAAGATAGTTTTTATAAAGTATTAACCCTAAAATATAACCCTAAATAATAATAATAGTAATAAAATCTAACTTAATATCCCTAAATTATATATTATAATATATTACGCCGTATTTATTTACTTATATAATAGTATATAGAGTTTTAATACAGCTTATAATAAAGCTATATATAAAGTTCTACTTAAATCCTTCTTTCTTATAATAAATAAGATAGAAGGCTAGGAGCGCTAAATCTTAAGTTATAATATATACTATTAAAACCTTATTATAATAAATAATATAATACTTTATAATAAGATAAAGTCTACTTTAAGCGCGAGTTAATAAATAAGTAATAGATATTCTACTACTACTTAAGACTTAATATATATAATAATAATAATTCCTAAAGGTAATATAATAATATTATATAATCTAAAATATAGTTATAAGTAATAGTAGAAGGTCTTATAAATACTAGCTAATCTAGAATTTAAGTATAACGGCCTTATAAATATATTAATAATTTTCCTTTAAGAAAACTAAAATAGACTTAAGGGGTAGTTATATAATAGTAATAAACTTAATAGATGAAAGAAGGATTTAATATAAGTAAATTACTATTTTATTAGAATTTATTAGACTTTAACCTACTAGAAGCGTAATAGTAAGGACTCTTTAAATATAAATTACCTTTAATAGGAAAAGGTCTAATATACTTTATACTAGCGTAGAAGGAAAGGGTAGTAGCGCGACTATGTCTAGGTATAAGAGACTAATCCTAATACTAGATACGAGGCTATAAGATCTATAAAAGGAAGTAGTAGATATATAAGGTAATTATAACTTATTATTTCTATCCTTAACTATAAAAGACTTAAGAAGGATAGAAGATTATAGATATATATAGGGGTGTTTATTAAGGTAATACGCTAAATTAATAGTAGAGTAATAAATAAGGTATATAGAATACTTAAAGTAGGGATATAACTATTAAGTAGGTCTTAAAACCTAAGGCTTCTAGGTACTTAGCATTTTTATAATTTATCTTATATACTCTATAATATATATCTAGTACTAGCGAATAAGGAATATATAAGATTCTATATAAATAATTATATTAACTAGGATTAATTTAATACTATCTATAACCTAGATTTTCTATTAAATAGTACTAGGGTTATAGATAAATAGGCTAAGGAATATAAACGTAGATAATAGCTAGATAAATAAGGAAATATTTAATATAAATAAGGCGTAGAGGAAGAATTAGCCTAATATTAGGCTAAAGCTAGGCTAAAATATATTTATTAGACGGGTAGTAAAATTTAAAATATTAACTTTTATAAATTAAATATTAATATTAATAGTATAATTAATAGCTATTTACGTACTATAATAATTATATATATATTATATAATCTTTAAATAAGATAGATCTATTTTACTTAAAGTAGTTATATTATATATATCTTAGGGTACTTATAATACCTAGAGATATATTATTAGTTATACTCCCTATATAAGGAATATAAGTAAGGTAGATAGATATATATAAGTAGTATATAAGTAGTAAATTAATATATTATATAAATCTATTATATATACTATCGCGTTCTATATACTATTCTCTCTAGGTCTAAGATCTTACTCTACGTAGTCTCTTATAGTAGTTATATAACTAATAGTATTATAAGTATAACCTTTCCTAAGCGTAGAAAGGATAAGTAAAAGAATAAGATATAATTTATATAAAGAAAGTCCTAGTAGTATAATAGTTAACTATATAAGTTAATTCCTATTTCTTATCTTATCTTAACTATTATAATAATAATAACTAGCTACGCCTACTACTTATAAGCTACTATATAGCGGCCTTATACTAATATAAGCTACTATTCTAACTCTATATATTAATACCCTTAAGAATACTTTAACTAGATTAGTAGGATACCTACTAACTAAGTTTAACTCCTATAAGTATCCTTTAAGTTTTACTTTTTAATATTTAATAAGTTAGATTTCTAACTATTACTACTACTTACCCGTTACTATTACTATTACCTACCCGTTACTATCTCTATTACTTACTAGTTACTATCTCTTTTACCTACCTAGTATTACTATCTCTATTACTTACTAGTTACTATCTCTATTACTTACCTATTACTATCTCTATTACTTATCTATTACTATCTCTATTACTTACCTATTATTATCTCTATTACTTACTAGTTACTATCTCTATTACTTACCTAGCTAATTAATATTACTATTATATATATATAGTAGAATTTTAAATATATATCTTAAAATAGTAACGTAGTTAATAATTATAGGGGTAGATAGCTTAATAGTATATTCTACTATTCTAGACTTCCTAATCTAGACTAACTTTTATAGGTAGTTAGTTTAAGCCGGCGATATCTAATATTTATATTATAAGGGCCTACTAAACGCGTAGCTTTAATAGAATAGAGCCTAATAGGGAGGCCGTACCTACTACTTACTAGACTAACCTTATAACTAAATATTAGAGAGACCCCGCTTATTTATCTTACTAGCTACCTCTTTTTAGTAGTAGAAATTTATAGCCTACTTAATAAACTTAGGTACTAAGAACTAACTATTAATAGCGAGGTATTATAACGAGGAACCTCTACTACTTATAAAATTAAAGATACTTATTATTTAAGAAATACCTTTTAATCCTCCTTATAAACCCTCGAGACTATATATATTATAATAGGTATAAACTATTATTAGTTTAAACTTATAATCTAAGTATACCTTAGACGTAACTAAGTAGGAGAAAGAAATATTAGTTAACCCTAATAATAGTAATAGTAAATATACTAGGAATACTTATAATACTATATATAATAGGCGATATAAATATATTAATAATATTTATTACCCTATAATTATATATCGCGTAGTTATATATAAAGATATTAGATTTTTAGAATAATATATCTAGAATATTATTATATCCGCCTATCTAAATCTATTTAGCCTAACTTTAACCTAATTCTAGCTAAGTTAGGCCGTAATATTATTCTATTATAGCTTAAGGTAATAGGAAGTTACTCTATATATTTATAGCTAGCTAGGGGCGGGTTACGCAGGATACGCAACTTAAAACTAGCGGGCCGACTTCCCGAATTACTAATGTAATTAAGGTTATAAGAAAGCCTACTACTATAGTTTATATAAACTATTTAGTAGCGGTATTAATAGTAAGGTAAATAAGCTTAAATATAGTCTTAACTAAAAAAAACTTAATCTTTACCTTATTAGAGTATTAGAATATCTTTAATAGTTTTAATTAGATATTTATTATAAACTAGGTAAAGTAAATATAGTACTTAATACCTTATTAAGACTAGTAAGCTATAAATATTACTTATAGTAAGATATAAAAGGTGAAGGAGAATTAGATACCTTATCTATAAAATACTTCTCTATTAGCTTAGTAGAAATAAGCGAACCCTTTTATAATTAACTTATTACTAGCTATTATAAGCCTTAATAGGTAAGGATTATTAAAATAGTTAAGTAAAATAAGGACCTTAAAGATAACGCCGCTTCCGTAGTATATAAGCTTATTAGTTAGGTTTTATATTTTAAAGATAATAAACGGTGGCTATATCTATATATTCCCTCTATTATAGAAGTAGAAGTATTTAAGCTTATATATAATGAATTAAGATATCTAGACTACGCCTATATATATAAAAGGCTTACTAAAGGCCTATATATTTATAACCTATCTAAGAAGCTTTATAAGTTTATTAGGTATTACCTATAATACTAACTTAACTAAATACTATAGTATAAGCTATATAGATTATTATAGCCTATTCTAACACCTACTTAGCTATTCTATATAATTACTATTAACTTTATCCTAGTACTTCCCTTAATTATAAAAGGCTTTAACTATATCTTAATAGTTATATATAAATTCTCTAAAGTAATTACTCTTATTCTAGGTAAGATAACCTAGATAGCTAAGGATTAGGTAGTAAGGTTATTTAATAAATTAGCTAATATTAACTAGGATTTACTACGAGCTATAATCTTAGATTATAATTATAAATTTATAGTATAGTTATAATAAAATATCTTCTATTATATAAAAGTAGATTTATTTTACTTAGCTACCTAGTACCCTTAAAATAATAGTTAGTTAGAATAATTAAACTAAACTACTAAGATAGCCCTTTAGTACTATATTAAAACTATTAAATATAATTCTTTATAGCCTTTTATTCTACTAAGGATAATAGCTACGCTTAATAATTCTATTAAATATACTTCTATAAATAAAATACCTACTAAGGTTCTTTATAGATTTTAAATAAGGGAGGTATTAGATCTATTAAAGCCTAATATAGATAGGTAAGTAAATATAATAACTACCTTATTAATAAAGCCCTTATTACCTACTATAAAAGTAACCCGTCCTACTATAAGAATACCCTAGGTACTAGTCGCTATAATAGAATATTAACTATCTTATATTAATATAAAAGACGCTATTACCTTTACCTTACTTAGGATAAAAGACTACTATAACTTAAAGTATATAGTAAAGTTTTTTAATACTAGTAACCTTATAAACCTACGCTTATATAAGGGTTATAGGGTTCCTAGTATTATATCTAAAAAACTAGGTCTATAGTTTATTAGTCTATTTAAGGTCCTTAAATATATTAGATATCTTACTTATTAGCTAGAGCTACTAGATATTATATATATCTATAATATAATATTAATAGTATATCTTAAACTAGCTATTAATCTAGTAGAAGACCCTTATTATTACTACTACCTTCCTACCCCCCCTATTATTATTAATAGAGATGTTAAGTATAAAATTAAACGGCTTTTATAAAAGCGCCGTATTTATTAGGGTTATAATTAGTCTACCTAGTATCTAGCTAGATAGCTAGGATATAGACCTAAAGATAACTAATAGATACTAGACTATTACCTTTTAAATACACCGGACCTTATTAAGGTATATAATAAGGAGAATAGGCCTTAGGTAGGAGCTAGGAAATAATCTAATAATAATAAAGGTATATAAGTAAAATTTCATGTCTTATAATAAAATTTCTTACCTTATAAGGGTTTATATCTAACTTTACTATAAGCGCTTCTAATATATCTTCTACTACCTAATATATATACTATTAGGATAATAGCTTTATTTATTATAAGTATCTACTATAGGTATTTACTATTATCGCTAGTATTATTTACCTAGCGCGCCTTCCTTATAGAAGGCTTCTATACTCTATATACTTAGGTAGGTTTCCTACTATATAGAGAATGCATCTTCTTTTTATATTATAAATTAGTTATAATAACTAAGATTCTTTAAAGTATATAAACTACTTACTATTATTATTAACGAGCCTTAAAGTAATATATATAGCCTAGAAGGTTAAATATAAAATACTATTAACTATATAAATTACTTTAAAACTAGAAGGCTTATAAATAATAGTAAGTAGGACTTATAAGTAGAACCTCTCCCCTTATATAACTCTATAATTATATATATAACTAATTATACGTCCCTATTATTAAGGTATCTACTACCGCTCCCCTTTCTTATTATAGTAGATATAGTACTTAGGAAAGTTATATTATAATAGATAATAGCTATTAGAATTTTTACTATTATATTATAAGAAGTATATAAGTATTATTTTAGCCCTCTTAAGTATTTATAAAAAGTTAGTCTTATTATTATAAAACTATACCTATTATTAACTAGGGAGGTATAAAGTAAGTTATATAATAGGAGGATCCTTATTATAATTATAAAATTTAAAAAGGTTTTATATAGCCTAGTATAGACTAATATAGTAACTATTTAGGTAGCGTATAATTTTATCTTAGTTATCTACTAACTTAAGAGTTATATAGTTAGCGCCCTTATAAATATACTTATATATATACTTAATAGTACTAATAGAGGTGTAAACCTTAATATTAATATATATTATATACTTATAAGTTAGCTAGGAATTATACGGGACTACCTAGTAATTATTTATCTTAATATCCTATTTATATACCTATTTTATCTATATATATCTATCCTTATAATAGTAGTACGTAGGATAGCTATCTTTTATAATTAATATTTTAGGCTAGAACTTCCTTAGAAAATACCTTAAATAGATCTACCTAGATCTACGCAGTTTCTTAATTATATATAATAACTTAGGATTCTAGTACTTATAAGGGCTATAAGTTATTTACTCCTAGATAATTTAATATAAGGAGCCGTTTAGATTAATAGTAGGATTAGGTAATTCTATATAGATTAAGTTATTAACGCGAAAATAATCTAGGAAGCTATTATCCTAATATAGAAAAAGGAGGATATAAATATATAAAAGACCTCTTTTCTAGTACTTAATAGTCTAGATAATCCTAAGATAATACCTAAACTAATCCTTAAGGTCTTATAATAATACCTTTTTCTTTATATAAAAGATATATATAATAATTTCCGCCTAATTATTAATAGTTTAATTATTAAAGATAGTAGCTTTAATTTTAGGCTAGTATAAATTTACTATTATTATTATAAAGAGTGTTAGCTTCCTATAATAATATTAAATAATTAGGGAGTCCTTATAATTCTATACTATAACCTAATTACTACAATTAAAGCTAGATAGTAGAATAGTATAATATTTAAGAGTATCTATATAATTATTACTAGCTAGTATTATATCTTCTACCCCTTAGTATAATTTATTATAGATAGTTTCTTAATTCCTATAAAGGAAATTAAGTCTTTATTAATTAATTATAATAAAGTAATTAATAATATATTACTAAAATAGCTTTCTATTATAAAGGGTTATTAAGTACTAACTAGGATATTAAAAGAGGTAATAGTATAACTATATATACTTAGAGTAATAGATAATAGTATAATAATTATTATTATTATATAGCTATAGGGCCTAGTACTAGCCTAGATTTCTTTATAAGAAAATGAGAATATAATATAATAGAAAGTATATAGTATTAGTATAACTAATAGTATAGAAAAGTAGCTCTTTACTATCCTTATAATATTCTATAATAATAATATTATAAAAGCTATAATCCTTATACTTATCTAGAATAAAGGTAGTAACCTCTAAAGTAATTAATAGATTTATACGCCTCTTATTAGATCTAGCCTTTATAACTAATTAAAGGTAAGGGTTTAAAACTACTTATATAAGCCCTATTATAGCCCTTACTTACTTAATTTACTCTTATATAATAGCGTATATATTAATAAATAGGTTATTATAAGCCTATATTATTCTATTAAGTTCTTTAAGGAGGGATACTTAAAGATTTAAATAGTAGGATAATTAAGATATTATTATAAAGGCGGGATTATAGAAGTATAATTAAATAAAGGATAGAATTAAGTAAGTACTAAGTTATAATAGGCCTTATAAGTAGTAAAGTTCCCTATAAATTATAAAAGATTAAATACTAGTATAACCTTATAACTAGGTATCCTATTAATATTTATAAGATATAAAGGTAAGAGTATTATTATATCTATAAATATTCTTCAGAAAATATTTAAAATATAGTATACTTCCTTAAAGTAGCTCTTTTAGGAGTTATAAGGGCTTAGATAGAAGAGGAAGTACGCCGTTACCGCGTAAGTAGTATATTATAAATAGTATAAAGCCGGCCTTATACTCTTCCTTCTAATATAAAGTAGAATAGCTTAAGTACTATTCTATTATAAGCCTTAAAGTATATATTTCCGCCTTATAATTTAATATTAGGCCCTTTAAGCGCGTATAGTTAGGTAGAGGGCTAGTAAGAGGGTATTATAATTAAATCTAAGGGCTTTATAATAGGCTTTATAATAAGGGAGGAGGATTACGCCTTTAAGTATATAATAGAATAGGGGGTCTTAAGGTAAAAAGTAAATATTTAGTAGCTATATATTAGTATTTAGATTAGTAGGTTAGTTATAAGACTATATTTAAATTAAGTTCTTATAAAGTAGGTCTTTTCTACTAAGGGACCTAAGGAAGATTAGTATAAAAAGGGATAAAGTAATAAGGGTTAGTAAATACTTAATAATATAAGTAAAGCTTTAATATAAACTAATTAGAGGTAAGGAAGTTAATAATAGGCTTAGTATACGCGTACTTTATATAAGTCTATTATAATATCTATATATAAATATATAGATATATATAAATAAGATATAAATAAGTAAAAGATAGAATAGGAAGTATATAAAGGAGTAATAATATAAATAGGACGCGTATATAAGAAAAAAGAAAAGTTGAGTCACGTAAGGTAGATTACTTAGCGGTATATGATAGCTAACTAAACCTTAAGATGTCACAGTATTATTTAGATTTAGTACGATGAGATAATCATGAAGCGGCCACCAAACTGGGAGGCTGTGAAGCGTCGTGTATGGTTACATAAAGCTCCGCGCGCCTCCCTAAGCGGCGAAACAGGTAAGCCTCGAGCTATCGAATATACCAGATACTCCGGTGTGTCTCACCTAGTCTAGCGACAGCCGCCCTTTTCCCTTGCGTAACACATTTAGCTTCCATCTCGGTAGCTGCTCCATAAACTGTTCGCCAGTTCATGATATCGGGCCCGCTTTGGGTATGTATGGTGAGTACACAACGATCATCGTCTGGGTGTTCATCAACTTCACGCCTTTGGAAATCATGAGTAGGGGCAATGTCGGACGGCGAAGCTCACCAGAATAGAGACTGAAAGGCAAGGTGACCTCCTCCTCCGATCCGTTTGGTCCAAATATCTGGGTGTCGGTACCAAAGGGCATATTCTACATTTGTTGGAATGAGTCCCATCGTCACATCAAATCGTGTCGAAGCGCACAGGGTCGCCCCACGGTTATGACAAAATCTTCCATGTGCGAATGTTCTATGCCTGAGAGAAGGAATGAAGGGCAAAGATTCATACTGAATCACGTACCTTGCGCAGGTTACGGCATGACCGGAGGGGTGGCCCCGTTGGCGGAGGTGTGATACAGGTTGTTAGAAATGGTTGATTGTGTTGAACCACAAGATTAACGCCTTGAGAATCGCCTGTGAGACTGTGAGCTTCACACCATCTTCAGGGTCGGTCTAAACCTGGGAGGAGCGAGTGAGGTCTTCACCGATCTCCACCTTGACCTACCTAGACTCTGAATCGTACCTCCTTGGACTGGAACTGAGCGGACACAGTTGTTGAATAACGACCGCGCCGCTGAGGTCAGTTCCTTGGCCGATATTGTGTCAGAAAGGGGATTTGCGAGGAAGACTTCGAACGCGCAATTCGTATCCGCTGCATAATCTCATTCAACATGTCCAACACATATTGGCTGGCGAGACATTGATTGAAGCCAATGAAACTCGCTTTGACTCACTATCCAAGAATCTGGTCGGATTTGGTAGGTCCCAGATACCCGTGCCCCTTCCGCCAACGGTCAAAACCTCTCTTGGAAGATCCTTTAGGTAGGAGTCCATCATCTGGATAGCATTGACGCAACGTTCGGGGTTCAAACCGATACCTAGTCCTCTGCCGCATCGTGGACGAGGGATCCCAATCAGGCTCATCGAGAGATTCAGTCCATGAGCTACGGGCTTCGATGCTGATTGGGAAATATTGTGATCCGGCGTTGGTAGGGGCAATAATAATCCTATGGACGGGGATGTCGACATTTCTTGAGCTGAGGAAGCCAACGAGTCCGCTCGGTAGTGGAGCATGTGTGATGTAACAGATGGCGATATGCTAAAGACGCTAAGGCCAACAATGGGAGCGAGTGTCATCATGGTAAGCTTTCAGCTCAGGACAAAATCACACACGATATCTTAATCAGTGTCAACGTACTATCCAGAATCATAACGCTCGTTCGTCACTTCATACGGGACTATAGACCTATCGTCTCCATGAAACGCGAACCGTCTGAGACCGTTCTGTAAGCGACTTGCGACGCTCGCGCCACCACCATTAGGCGTGCACGACCAGGGACATGCCCTTCACAGTGACAAATTCGCTTCTAAATGACCAAGACCAGATACGTGAGGCATTTCCCTTCTATCGTCCTACTGGCAAGGACTTTGCATACGTTTCCAGTACGATTGCCTTCCAGCATCGTTCCATCCGAAAGGCGATCTGCATCGCATTTCGCTGGCAGCCAGATGGCTTAGGGATACGTGCAACCGCAAACGCTCTTATATACAAGTCCGTTTTCGGCACCTTTTCATCAGCGTCAACTCGGAATCTACATATAGAGATGGCTCACGGCCTATGGATGAGCAATGACAATGGAATGGCCCATGCTTTCGACAAGCAAATGCCCGAAAACACCTATTCTAATGATTTATTGTACCGTAACCTGTGAACCAACTCTCAACACAACCTCAACTCCTTCGCTATAGGTATGTATCACTACCGAAAATACCCGTCGACCACCGCGAGCTTCTCTCCAGAACAACGTTTAACAGAAACAGTGTCGGGGACATGCCACTCTTAGTCATTACTACCCCAAATGAAGAAGACCCTCCTCCACCGAAGATTCCCTGCGCAAATGCCGAGTCTCTCCGTGATCGCCTATCATGCAAATAGCAGGCTAGACCCGTGCCCCAACGTACTTGAATATAGCGCAAGTGTCCTTCGGTCGTGAGGGACTACGACTCCATACAGTGCTGACAGAGGCATTCAGGAGCCTCGCTGCAAATGGCTTTCTCCAATCAACGCGGTCAAATGTCACCGGGCTTGAGAACCGGGAATACTGAACGGAATCTTGAGGGCTCTGTACCAGGGTTACGGCAGCGCCTAGATCTGCCCGGCCATCTCGCTTTCCTTTTTGTGCCATTGGGCTGTGTCTCAGCCCATCACATGCCGACCACTAATGCGGGCACTCACATTCATCACCCATGGCGAAAATTCACATCGCTCGGTTCTGGGTATCCTAGCTTGGTTTGCGACATGACTCGGAGTGAATAACTGACTTCAAAGAGAATGGCCACTTAGAGATCTTACACTTCCATAGAGGACTGACTGATTGTCCAGCAAGATATAGTACTAGTTTACTACCGTGGTTCCGAATTTTGGATGTCATTGCTATCAAAATAGAGATTAAAGGTTATGTGAGGCCATTGAGTTTTTACGAACGCCAGGAGATATTGCGGCAATTACAACGAGTCACGGAAGAAAGGCTAATTGTACTTCACTTGGTGTCATGATGTGAATAATTCGGTGAGTGAAGTATCGATGTTGGAGTCGTCATTCTCCAAGCGTCGTCCAACTTCTATATAAACACTAGATGCTCGATCTGCCACATTATTGATACTCTCACCTGCAATCCATATCATCCAGATCAGTACCAAAGGCTTCCAAAATAACTCTACCACGCCGAAGACCATAGCAACCGGCCCTATCACTCACTCGCTTGCGAATCTCGCTCGCCACAATGGAAACCCCAAATACCTCGCCACCTGCCCCCAGCTGCCTACCACAGCCCCACTTGGACACCCTCACCTCATCAACATCGAGAGCATCGATCTGGATTACCCTCTTGATGATACGTGGGTCCGCATCCCAGACTTAGTCGTCACCCATTCTCTTCAATCACAAGCCAGAGACACTCGCTCGCTTCCTGGACATGACACACGACTTCAACTTCCATCCCAAGCACAAGTCTGAACACGGGTTCCTCGACTTCTGCATCGTGCGCAAGGGGACTATCGTCACCGTAAGTTGTACACCCTCCGTTGTGAATTGTACGCCATTGGCTATGACTTTCCATTCTAATTTGGAGTACCATATAGTGCGGCTATCTTACCGAGTCGGCAATGCGTCGGGTGCAACTGTGGGACAGCCAGCATGTCTATCGTCTCGATCATGGCCCCGTTGGCAAATGGACTCCTGTGGTATAGAAAGCGTACCCAGGTCTGAAGGAGACTACGAAGAGAGAGATCTTGGAGATGGGACGTCTTGCTGTTGGAGCTCCTCTCATGCATTGCGTATGGGAGGAGCGCGATACTGTGGAGATTGTGGTGGAGGATTCTTGCGCCTTGTAGAGAGGCGAGGGGAGTGGGCTTAGGGCTTAGTGCTTATTAGGATTTCGTGTGGTGTTTAGTATCAATTATGAGGCTGAGGGAAGTAGGATCTCTGGCGGATAGGTACTTGCACAACATATAGTATCGATTACGAGCCTGGGGAAGACGAACATATAGTATCAATTATGAGCCTGAGGAAGACAGAATCCTCGGCGGAGAGGTAATTGTAAGTTAAGGAACTATCATTTCATTCATTAGTCAAAGAGACCACTATTCACTATCCTAGTGTCGGCGGATAGATACTTCTACATCATATATGAGCGTGAGGAAAACGAAATTTTCGGCGGAGAGGTAGTTATAAGCTAAAGAACTATCATTTCATTCATTGGCCAACCAAACCAAACCACTATTCACTATCCTAATATGAACCTTCCATTCGCAACCCTTGCGCCCTAACATAGGTCTCAAACTTGGAAAGCGCAGGTTCGGAAAAAACAGTGCATTGGATGGTACCTCTCAAAAGAACAATGCAACAGAGAACGATTAGGACCTGCCAGAAAACTCGCTCTACAACGGCATCCCTTCTCAAACAGACTGCGAATCACTGTCAAGGTGTGAACTTTAGTACACGGTATGGATACAAGTCACGAAAGCGTCTTACCTTCGACGTCTCGATTCGCTATCTAGCTAGGGGTGAACGGCCAGGAGAAAGCGAAGACTAGTCATGTATATTGGGATGAGCAGCCACATCGCCGAATGGGTTAGTGGCTATGCAATAAACAGTATACGATAGACCTGGCGATAGATTGATTTGTAAGGTGGGTTCGGATATTCGAGATGCTTCACCTCAGCGGACACGGACAAGACAGTTTTACTTAGAAAATTATTAGCTATGGCGAGGAGGTGGACACAGAATTACATTAATTATACAGAAGACTCGATGAAAATATGCCATGACTTGATTAAGGGAGGATCAACCTGCAAATACCCACCAACAATGTCGAGCGCAGACTATCATGAAATGATCGTAGCGACCATCTGACACGACACCAGAACCACAGTATAAGGGCCACCAACGTCCACACTCCTCCATCTCTATTTTCACAAACGGATCATGTTGGCCGAGGCCCACACGGCAGACAATGGAGCTTTATACAACATACTGAAGCTTAGCCAGGATTGAGCAAGCCTCAGATCCTATGAGATCTTTTGCCAGACTCTGGATATGGTGTGCGGGGCCGATCATGGCCATGATCATGGATGCCTTTTATGAATTCGCCCTCGAAACGGACGTGACCATTGCTAGCGTCTCGGGGTGGAGAAGGTGGCATTGAATGTCCAGATTTGATGTGGCCGTTGTTTTGAGCGCTCAGGGTCTCTTCTTGAGCTGGTCTACGGCTCATACCGGCCGGGGTGGGCCCTTGCATAAGCTTATCATTTGGAACCTCTGGGGAGTGCTTACCCGTTGACTCGTCAGGATGAGCACGGATTGGGCCCGCTAGCGCTGAGGCGGCTCGATGCATTTGCCCTCCGCGTTGGCTTGGTGTATACCCGAGCTCAGGCATGAACTCATCTGTAGGTGACCGTGTTCTTCGTAGAGCGTTCGAGGTTGACGGGTGATGTGGACTTTTACGAACCCAAGAAGCTCTTTGTCGATCAGCGTAGGTGTGAGACTGAGCGTTTCCCATATTTCACAGTCCGTACGCTGATATAAGGTGTCTGTAGTGCGAATAGATGGCCGATGTTGTTAGTCTGCGGTATGTGGAGCGCGGCTGGTGGAATGACTCTGCAGATTTGAATGAATATGGAAAGCACTGTCAAACAGTATTTGAGTGATATGAGATCCAAAGGCGAAGAGTGTTGAAGAATGGAAGCAACGAGGAGAAGGGAATACACAATGAATCAAAAGTGCGCAATTTGTCGATGACAAAGAATATGGATGGACACAGTGAGAGTCGTATCCATTCGCAGGATAGGTACTAGACAACAAACCCCGACAAAAGGTGCTTTGTCGATCTTCGAATTTAGACCAACCCTACAGACAACAAACACATTCACAGTGATTGATCCCCCTCAGTAGGTGATAGCCATACCATAGATCTGCGATGCGACAGTAAACGTAGAGTCTTGTGGCTTTACACAATAGACGAACGGGTGAGTGCACTAGCAGTGCGATGTTATTCACATGCCTATAGAGATCCGATCACAGGTGAGACGACTGAGACAGTCGGCAATATGAGGTATTGGTAAGCTATTGGCGGCGTTCGTGATGATAATATGGAAACTAGCAAGTTATCAGATGTATCGAACGGAAGTCCAACCTATGGGTCGACGTAGCCCTTCACTCAAAGCAATTGAATCTCTGCATCATGCAATATATGCAATAGAACCGCCAGGTATCGCTGTCTCGCTCTAGTCTTGTGGCTCGTGCAATATGGTACAATGCCTCTTTCTCCTATGACCGTTGATGCACTCCTGCATCGTGAAAAACCGTACGCGCCTCTAATCACCCGGCGGTCTTTCAGGTGTCAGCTCCATGATCTCCTGCAGCCTTCATACGCCAAACGATCCCAGAGAGGTCATATTCTTCCTGCCCAAGTCTCTATCGTTGGCGCACCGGTTTTGAGACCTTATGCTTCCCCAGATACAGCACGCCTGATCGCTTCAGTACAGCTGGTCGCTTCAAGCGAACCCCCAACCTGCCCGGGATCAAGCGATGTGCTTCTCGACGATGTTTCTGGAATTGATTGCCCGAAGGAAAGGTCCTGTGACAGGCCGCGCACTTCCGAGGCTTCCTGGTGGTTTCCTCTACTGGGGGAGTAGCTGGAGGCGTAGGAGGAAGGTATTGTTCGGGCTGATTCGTGACTTTTAGGATCCATGAACAGGGTCGATTGAGAGCAGAATGTTCGGTATGTAGGCGAATTGGGTCATCGTCTCTCTTCCAATCTCTTAGCGCCAATTTACAACTGAAGCAAGTGACCCCATCTCCGGCTTTGTTACTGTGATAGAAGCCGGCTGCTGCCAACGATATTGGAAGTGGCTTGATATCAATAGGCCAGGTATGAAAGGATCCAAGCCTTTCCTCTAAGGTATTCATGAAGGTACCATTGTTCCAAGTGCATGTAGGGGTAGCGCGTTGGTGCTCGGCGATTGGATCTCCCTGCTCATGCCATCCTTCCATCCTAACCTGACAACAGAAGCATGATACGGCATCGCTTTCTGGCGTGCATTGGTAGAAGCCTGCCGCCGCCATATGTGCTGGTGCCAATCGGCCTCCATAAGGCCAATTGATGAAAGTGCGGAGGCGATCCTCAAGACGATCCATTATGTTGTACAAGGGGAGGGCTGTAATGCAATGTCTATGAATTGTTATGAGTTGGTCAACCCTCAAGAGACTTCAGATCGAGACGCGTCAAGACTGGGCCGTGCGTAAGAAAATGTGTCTGCACTTATCTATTGCTCCTGCCTCTCCGTATGATTATAATCTCTCGGAAACACACAGTCTTGCAATTGAAGAACAGGCCTGACTTCTAGACAGTGTAGACATTAGACAATGCGGAAGGAGAAGTGGTGGTGTAGGAAACACTACGGAGCAGGCTTGGGACAATGTTATGATGGGCGGGTGGGGTACCGGCCCTAGTTCTATCGAAAATCCAACGTTAAACATAGAATTCGTTTCCTAGAATTTTGATAGGCTACTTAAGTAGACTACTTTGAGGAAAACTGGATACTATAGAATAGTAATAGGAGATAGTATTAAGTATAAAGAAAGTTGATAATTCTAAGAGAAGGTAATATAAAGAATATATGAAATAGATCTATAAAATACTATATAATATCTTTTAGCGTAGAGAAGCGTAGTAGACTAGTAGGATTTAGTCTATCTAGATTAGTCCTAGGTCGCGAAGCTACTATTAGAAGTCTTTCTATTATTTTACTTCTTCTTTCTCTAATATACTATAACCGTACTAGATACTGAGCCTATTAAAGTAATTAAATGTGCTTACTAAGCTACTATAGCTCGTTTTTAAGTACTAATTATACTCTAGCGTCGTACTCCTTTCACTTTATTTGGACCTAGATCTGATTACAGTGGCGATAGAAGTGATGGATCATGCTCCCAGTGAGTGCAACAACTACTCTGCAATATATTGAGCTTAAAGTAACATCAAGCAGTACAATTCTCGCCTCTGAAAGCAATCAAGATCCCCTTGTTGATAAATCGCAACGCAGATTTTGTGGAACGGCCTTTGGGGCGATCGCCCCGCCGGCCACCGCCTCTTGGAAACGAAAGTGAGCGCCTTGTATGGGTCGCCCTTCCCACAGGATCTTTGGTACCCAAACATAAGGACCTCGCAACACCATGTGTATGCCCCACATACGCTTCGCCTTACCTTTAATGGCTTTCATCACGAACGAAAGCTAATTCGAGCCAGATACCCATTCCCACCCGGCTAACGTACAAACCAAATCTGAGACCTCCGCCTTTAATTGGAACCAATCCTCCAGCAAACCACCCGGTAAGCGCAAATGGTGACATAAGCAACAAAGGACGAACGATCATCGTATCACGCCAGCTATCTGTAGACGGCAATATCACTTTCGTCGTTGGTACTAAGTTTGCTGGCATCGTCAACCGTAACCCTCAAGAGATACCGTTATCTCAAATATTCGACCATGTATCCCAGGCCGAACTTCAGAGGTTTGAGAACCAAGATTTCCTTGAAGAAGACGTTCGCGAAGCGAGTCAGCCTCCACCGAAACCCAGAGGGAGACCGATAGGGAGTAAGCTTATCGACGGAAGAATTGTACTAGTTGGCGCCAGTACAGGCCAATTAGGAATACAGAAATTGCGAACCCAGCAAACCAGACCTCTAGTCGTCATTCCAAGTTCTTCACGTGCGGTACAGCAGGGTGTCGCCTTCGTTCCGTCTTCCAGGACTTCTCATCTTGCTGTCAAAGTTCTGGCCCCGAATGGATCTCAACAAGCTGCTGTGCGTGGCCCATCATTTAATGGACCTCAGCCAGGTCATTTCAAACACGTCTCGGAGACAGACGCATCCTCTGAGAGCTCCGAAGACGAATTAAGTCGTCAACAGCCAACGAGAAGACCTCAGTATGCCATGGTTGTTGCGAGTGGGTTGGCTCCATTGGAGGACAGCTTAGAGGATGAGACTTCACGAGAGGTTTCTGTTTCCAGGACAGTATCACACAAAGTCGCACAATCATACAATCGAGAGCAGTCGCCCAAACGCAGACGGCTTGACACTCGGCTTCCATTACATGCCACAGGTCCACTCATGCAATTTGACGGTAGAAACGCAAGTTCAAAACCGTATTCAGGTAAAGGAACCGTATTCGACAAGCAATTCCACCAGTCAGTCTCTTCGACCTCATCGACCAAGTCAGACCGTGTTGACAACGATCCACTCCACGCGCATGCAAATAGTTCGTCTCTTAAATGGCTAAGAACCGGCCCTGTCACTGTTGTAGCGCAAGACCATCCGCTACCGCCTCCCACATCATCTTTTCTGGTCAGGCCCGATGGAGATCACTATCCTGCCCAGCGCCAAAGACGGAGGAGTAGAGTTTTCACCCCAAAGAGAACATTGCCGTCTGCTGCATACCCCGTATTCAAGCCTCCAGGCCTCGCGGACCCATCATCTGAAAGTCGTGCCCAGAGTGAGGTCGAAGATGTTGATATGGTCGATATGCTTGAGATCAGAGACGAGGAAGCTGAAAGGGAGGCATTACTATGGCAATTCCAGCCTACAAATATTCAGCAAAGTGAGCAACATTCATCATCACGAATAATATCGAAACCCTTCATTTCCACACCGTCGCGCAATACAGTTCTCAAACCTGGCTCACCCCCTCCCTCAGCGGAAGATGCAATTGAATTGGCACGAGATATCCTGAACAAGATCAACGGCCAGTCACAGCATGCACGACCGCCACCCGCTCCCTCTGTTCAGGTAACGACACCCAAGAATTCGTTTCGAAGCAGAGCCAGCCTCACGCCGCATTATCCTCGTGGAGCAAAATTCGCTCCTGATACACTGAGTGACACATCGGATCGCAAACCTTACCAAACCCGTCCAAACCACTCTCCAAGCAAGGCTAAGACAGCTCCATCGTCGAAGACAATTCCTCTTGCCGTCAACAATACAGTATCTCTAGAAACAGCTACCCCAAGCAACCCTAGGCTGTCAGGACCCCATTCCAATAGCCCTATCACTCCAGCCACAAACCGGCCTCCAGCACTCAATCCCATCAGGTCACCTCGTCTGGAAAGTGCAGGCCTCACGATCCCCATCAAGAATAATTCCAACATCCGCACCAAACCCTCACATACCTCCAACGGCACCACCAGCGAATACCGACCCAAAGTCCCTACACCAATGAACGACATAACCAAATACTTCCGACCCAAATCCTCTCCAGCTAAACCCCAACCAGCACCACCACTCTCAGCATATTACGAAAGCGAAACCGAAAGCGAAACCCACCTCCCCCACCCATCCTCCAACCCCAACCACGCCCTCGACGACGAAAGCACAGACTCAGCGCCCGACATAGAAGTACCCGATTCCGAGACCTCAATTCCCGATTCCATAATTTCAGATAGCGAAGCCAAAAACGAAAATGTCTACGCTGAAGCGCGAACGCAGCTTTCGGAGCAAATATCGCATCATCATCGGGTTGTACGACCTTCGGTGCTGAGCGTTGAAGCGCACGCGGAGGATGCGGTGGGGAGAGGAGGGGAGGTGGTGGAGATTAGTAGTGGGAGTGATGGTGTCGGGTTCTGAGATTGGAGCCGTGCGGTCTTGAGTGTGGAGGAGAGCTACGATTTTGCATTCAGCAGCGGATTTGGCTTGAAGATTCGGTAGGCAGATCTTCTACAGGTGATGATAACGACGATGACGATGATTCAACGCCTTTTATCCTCGTCACAAGATGCAGTGCCATTTCCCCCAGCTCCTCGTCTATATGGAGGAGCGTGGTAGCGTGATATCCCTTCAATAGTTGACTTTGGGCATGCTAGAGGTAGTTATTTGATTATGGAAAACTTGCTCTCCTCTTTTTCCTTTTTATTCCATGGAACTAAATCTTTTGCAATATCAACCTCAGCAACTCAGCTAGATGGGTATCAAGCCAACCTTGGCGAGCAAGCAATCATTATTTGGTTCTATGCTTGCTGTAGCTGGATGAGGGGCATGGTATACCTTATTTGATGATTGCTACGATGCTGATGCATCGTTTTCATGTCTATGTTGTACTGTCTTTGTTTTGGAAATCACGCTATCCTAGGGTCTGCGCTATGCCATCGTTCGATATTCGTAAATGGCCTTTAGATGCGCCGAATCGGGATCCTCAAAACCCTTCTGATATATCTCCAGGACCTCCTGAACGCCATCATCCCTTCCCCCTATCCAAAGGAAAATCCCCATAGTCCGGAAACCCACCATCCACATGCTGAGCCCACGCCGCCAGTCCACCTTTGATATCGCCTTTGAGCTCATATTTTGTATCTTCGCGCATCTTGGCTGTGTTGCGGAATTTGTGCATGGCGATTTGCGAATCATTTCCCAAGCGGCATATAAAGTACAGCTGACTACCCGCAGACGCGTTCGTCGTTCCGAGTCTCTGCTCGAGCTCGTTGATGCTGTTTTCGGGATCTTGGCTTATGCGTGAGAGGGGTAGATTGATGCTTTTGGGAATGTGGGCGATGTTGTATTCGACTGGTTCTCTGACGTCGATGAGGATAAGGGGCGTGGAGGGATCGTGGCGGAGGGCTGAGAAATCGGTTGGGTGTATTCTTTCTTGGTCTGAGAGGAGGTTTATAGGTGGTCTGGCTCCGCAGAATGCTACGTAATCGAGGCTTCCGGATTGTAGAGTTTCTCGGGTGATGGTTGCGTGTTGGGAGCAGGCGATACAGTCATGTCTTTTGCCTTTTAGTCGTACGGTTCGGAAGAGGGGGTTGCTGTATGCGGAATACATCAAGAGTGTTGGTGGGGTGTCGGCGCTTGCATCAGGATGCCTATCGTTTTGTTGTCGTTGTGGGACTAGGATCTTGATGGCCTCCATTGCCATCAGGATGCCCATGACTCCAACGACCGGCCCCAAGATACCTCCTTCTCCGCATGTAGTGACACTCTCTGGTGGTGGGGGCTTTGGGAATACGCAACGATAGCAGAAACTGCTTTGACTGTTTCCTTGACTTCTGGGAGGATGGTTGAGGACCATGAGTTGTCCTTCTGTGCGTAGGCCAGAGGCTGTCACAAGGGGTCTAGCTGCCAGCACCGCGGCGTCTGATATGAAGTACCTTGAAGATGGGTGATCCGTACAGTCAAGTATGAGATCGTATTGTTCGAACAGCTCCATTGCTGTGGTCGGGGTAAGGCGAGTACTGTGAGTACGGTATTCAATCGTAGAATTGGCGCTGAACATATCAGCGATAGAAGAGAAGGGGCAAGTATTGACGACAACTCACAAATTTAGAGCATGTACAGCTTCCTCAACTTTGGAGTTACCCACGCTCTGTTCACGATACAATATCTGCCTATGAATATTCGAAAGGGATATCGCATCATCGTCGACCAGGCCAAGCACCCCTACGCCAGCGCCAGCCAGATACGTCGCTGCCGGGCATCCCAGTCCCCCAAGGCCAACGATCAATACCCTGGCTCTCTTAAGCTTGAGCTGACCTAGTCCATGCGTGAGTCTAGGACCGCACGCAGGACACAGGCACACGCCAACCTTCCAGCCCGATCTCCGGCATGATCATCTGCCTGCCATACCTCTGGTATTCACTAGGCTGCAGCGGCCAAGACGCATTGTGTAGCGAACGCTGTTGAGTCGCAGCGTTGTCCTCCGCTAAGCTGCTTGGTGATGGGATGCGGTATGCTTCTTCTGCCTCAGCGATCTGGGCTTTGAGGGTAGCTGCCTTAGTCTCAACGGATCGCAGTTCAAGTCGGACCTTTTCGATAGGATCTGCATCTGCTCCCATCTCGACTATATTGCTGGCACGGCAGTGAAAAGGAGTTCATGAACAATGCGGAGTAGAAGCTAGCACGGAATGATTCCGTCATTCGAAAAGCACCCACAGATCACATATCCACACCCATGGCATACATGCATTAGCTTGCACATGGTAAACACCCTATAACCCCCCCAAACCCCGTAAAATTAACAACAACAGGCCCCCAAACCACCGCTCCCAACCCGCAAACCCACCCGCCCCTCCCTCCCCACAACCACCAAATCACGCCCAACATCCTCCAAAGCACCCACCAAACGTCTAAAGCGCGAATCCAAACACGCCACCCTCCTGTCCCGCATCTCAAAAACAGCTCCAGGCTCAAAAATCAGCAAACGACGGCGTCCCTCCAAAAAGCTCGTCACCAATCTATCCAGCCTAGCAGACTCACTACCCGAAACTCCTAGCCTTGCTGATAAAGGAAATGGCGATGGTGGTGTTGAGGGTGGAGATAGGGTTAAGATCAGACACAGAAGTTTGAAGAGTAGACCGGGGGCTGGGAAGAAGAAGGAGAGGTTGGTGGCGATGGAGATGGAGCGGTTTGGGAAGAATATGGCGTTGATGGCTGCTGGATCGAATACTGCGGTAAGGGAAGAGCAGGAGGGAGAGGTGAGAGGTGGTGGTTGTGGGGTTGTTGTGAGGGAAGGGGGTAGTGCCGAGAGGTGGGCTGCGATTAGGGGGTTTATTAGCCAGACTATGGAGCGGAGACTAGAGTAGAGGGCTGTGAGAAAACGGGGAGAGATGAGAGAGAGCGCCTATGTTTGTGTGCAAGAAAAGAAATGATTCTGAGAGATGCGACAATGATGAAGATGATGAGCAAGTCGAACCTGGAGGCTCCGAGGGAAGCTGGCGAAGACGGTGTGAGAGATTCAGAGGCCTATGGTACTGAGAATCAGGCCCTGGCTTGAGGTCCTGTTACCAGCTATAAGCGGTGGAGTGTTTGGATGAAAACTTTCACCAGCATCTGCTTTACCTCATGCACTTTGACATTGACTCGGGTTCTCGAGTCTCGGTATATGCGTTGAAGGATGATAATTTGGCGCGCAAGAAAAACGCAGAACGACTCTTTTTATCTATATTGTCACGAGTCTTCAAGACACTGATAGAGTGCTCAAGCAGTGGAACACTAGTGAATATACACACACCCAATGTTACAGTCTTCGCATCTATGGGTCGCAAGGAAGGGGACACCGATGAAAGAATGAGTCTATCGACCACGTAATTGAGGGTTTCCGCCAACTGGAGGATTATAGACGATCTTCCTGGTCTTAATTGGCGACCACTTGTACCTGGAAAGATAAGTATATTAAGATTGGACCTGGGAGATGACCATTGAACGTGACGTACCTCTTGACCCATATGCTGAGCGCTAGTAAAACACTCGTTACAACAATAGTAGCCACACCCATCTTCTTCCTCTGGTCCATCTCCGGCTCAGCGGCCCAGTTCAAGAATTCAACTACATCCTTTGCCATCTGGGAGGTTGAAGCAGGTGTGCCATCTTCGTATTCGACTAAGCCATCGTAAAGGACACGAGCCATTGCAATACCTGTAGGCTATATTAGATGCTTGTCTTGGTCCAGTGGATGCATAACTCGCCAGTGCCAGGGAAATAAGGGTTGAAGTTCAACCCGGCAGGGACCACGGCTCCTGGAGGTGGTTCCTCTGGATATCCCGTCAATAGCGAAAAGATGTAATTGCACCCTCCATGTTTCGCCTTGACCATCAAGCTGAGATCTGGAGGCAACGCCCCATTGTTTGCCGCCCGCGCCGCCTCATCGTTCTTATATGGAGGTGGAATGTAATCCGAAAGCTTGCCGGGTCGCTTATCGATCTCGCCCTCATCGTTAGGCTCAGTGTCGTATTCATTCTCCTCAGCCATGGCCTTCATTTCATCGACCGTGTGTGTGTTGCCGACGAGAGAGCGCCACGGGATGCGGTTGAGGGAGTGGCAAGATGAGCAGACTTCGCGATAGACTTGAAACCCTCGTCGTAGACTGTTATAAGGCGTTAGCCATGAGTGTTGCAGCGAATGGTATAGGGGCATACGTTTGGTGGTCGAAGGTCTTGGTAAATTTTTCGTGTTCCCAGGGGTACTTGGGTGAATGTAGTCTAATCACTATAATCAGTATTAGACTTCTGAAAAGTTCGCCATCATGTTTACCCTTCTTCCTGAGGGGTCATTGCATATACTGTAGGTCCGTAAAGGTGGAGGTACCACGCCATCGACCCGACCGCCACAGCTGTAGCTACGGACCCCGCCGCGGTCAATCGGAAAGGAGTGGGTGTAGCCTCTGCAGCAGCATTACCAGACGTGGACGCTGCGGATCGCTGGTTCAATCAGTCCCTCCGTAGCGATGACCGGAATGTGGAATCCCATACCGTCGCCGATCGCCCCAGCGAGCTACGGGCATTGCTAGCCGTACGCGCCGAGTATAAGGCTGAGCGCGCCAGCATGTTGCCGAATGCACAGCTACAGTACAAAGGAAATATGACAAGAGATATCGTGGGCGCGGTGTAGCGGAGTGGAAGTCGTACATGAGGAATTTAGTCCATTCTATGCGGGATTGCTGCCCGTCTTGTGATTGGCCAGCCCTGCTGCTACTCTAGACTTAAGCGTCCGCCGTACTCTATTAGACGTACACTTGGCTTCGGCATGCCATAAGAGCGAACCCGTATTAGCAATTTCTACTACATCTTAATGATTTTGGATTTCACAAATTCCAATAACGTTTTAACTGTGTCGCTCTTTCCCAAGCCACACACTATGTCTGTGAGTGTTATAAACATGTCTTGCATGCAGAGTACCGTAGCTGCTGATGTGGCATTTAGTTCCATGTTGCCAATCCGCATATCGGCAACAAAGACAGACTCGAAGATTGGAGAGGTGCAAACCGCAACCAATTCGCGGGGGGAGTCTGGCTGACAGGTCCCAGTAAGAGGAGTGAATCCTCTGACACCTCCAGACCTACTCCAGCATGAAATACTACAAGTGCGATCACTCAATGAGCAGCCCAAATTTCAATGACTCACGATGTCTAGACCGAGAATTCCAAAAAGACAGTAATCGAAGCTCGAAACGACATTGTCTCAATTGTACATAACACCGATCCAAACAGCCGTCTACTTGTTATCGTTGGCCCTTGCTCCATACACGATCCTGCAGCTGCCCTCGACTATGCCGACCGTCTGCTTCGCCTCAAACATCTTTACAACGAGGATCTTCTGATCGTGATGCGCTCGTACCTCGAGAAGCCGCGGACAACAGTGGGATGGAAAGGGTTGATCAACGATCCAGATATCAACAACAGCTTTCACATCAACAAGGGCTTGAGAGTATCGCGGCAATTATTTGTGGACCTGACTGATAAAGGCATGCCCCTGGCGAGTGAGATGCTGGATACTATATCGCCGCAATTCTTAGCAGACTGTCTAAGTGCTGGTGCTGTTGGAGCCCGAACGACAGAGAGCCAGCTGCATCGGGAATTGGCATCAGGGTTATCTTACCCCGTTGGCTTCAAGAACGGTACAGATGGGTCTCTGGACGTTGCGATCGACGCGATTGGAGCTGTCATGCACCCTCATCATTTTTTGTCTGTCACGAAGCCTGGTCTGGTCGCAATTGTTGGGACATTGGGCAATGAGGATTGTTTCGTTATCCTACGAGGGGGCAAGAAGGGGACAAACTACGACACGAAAAGCATACAAGAGGCCAAGGAAGCTCTAGCAAAGAAGAACCTGAGACAGAGTTTGATGGTCGACTGTAGCCACGGGAACTCATTGAAGGATCATCGGAATCAGCCAAAGGTTGCAAAGGATCTAGCTGGACAGATTGAGGCAGGAGAAGAGGCAATCATGGGAGTCATGATCGAGAGTAACATCAATGAAGGTTGCTAGGCTCTAAGCTGAGCTTGGATTCGAATTGGCTGACATAGCCATAGGCGCACAAAAAGTACCCAAGGAAGGCAAAGATGGCCTGAAATATGGCGTAAGCATCACAGATGCTTGCATAGGATGGGACGCGACGGAAGAGGTGCTCGAGATACTGGCCAAATCGGTCCGAAAACGAAGGGAAAAGTTACATGGACACCGGGAGACGAATGGGCACACCTAGAGCGACCAAACGACGAGCCCTACGATTTATGGACTGAATGCTGCACATAGGATACGAATGAGTGAAAAGTCTTAAATTACGTTTGGAAAGGTATGTTGGACACCACCTTGAGCGCACCTGCGTGTGTGCATACTTATGGCTATCGTATTACGAAATATAGAGAATAGAATTTGGCGGAAACTTTGGTAAACAAGAGCCCTCATGTTGAGCGCTATCAGTGGCAAGGAACTCATACTCTGATAAGCTGACTCGCTTCTCCCAATTCATCATTATTCTCACACGGAGACAAACCGATCATGCTAACATCTGCCCAGTCTGATCTGTCTTCAGAAGTAACGGCAGATGCACAGCTACCAACGACCTAGTGAGGCAACCGAGCGTTGGCCCGGCAAGATCTTGGTCACACCTGTAAACGGCAATGATTTTTCAATCTCATAGATGCTGTTCAGTACTCTCAATATTACCCTGGATGTTTACTTATGTATACGGCAACCTACAGGAACAGCAGTAGCCGCCAAGGAATCCACTAGCCTTTAGGCTGCAGGCAAAAATATGAACGAGACAAGCTACTTTACATTTCAATATCCGATTTTGTTCACCTTTCATCTCTTCGGTCGTCGAGCATGGCAGATAATTCAGGTTCGAGTCCACCTGAAGCCGCTTACACCATGTTTCGTGATGTTGCGTGTGATCACTCCTCTCTCAGCTTTACAACATCAACGCACGCTGGGACAGTGGGCTATCGACAACCTACAGCTCAACAGCGAGCGACGGCATCCGGCAAGAAAAAGAATGCAGGTCCTTTACGTGACGAATCATTCCCAGCTCCGATGGTGTTACCTGGAGATGACTTGTCCTTTGACCCGGCCGCGCCCCCTCAGAGTCTACTTTCTTGGGTTCGCGAGAAGGCGCGCAACAAATTGACACTCGAGAGGAATGTGCTTTACGTTGCTGGCCCACCTGAGGTGGCCGCAAACGTACCGTGGGTCCGTAGATGGAGCGTCCCGCAGCAAGTAGAGAAAGTGGGACAGGCCAGTCTCACACAGCCAGTCGTGCAAGATGTCATGCGCTATCTGGCAGCCTTTTATCACGGTATGAGGGTCAAACTTTTGCCGCCTGGTGACCTTCGCTTTACAAAATGGGATACTAGCAAGCCCAAGGAAAATTCAGGCTTCATTGGGCTAAGCACAACAACTGAGTCCATCGGTATTCGTTTTCGGACTTCTCCAGACGGCATCTTCCAAGGCCAGCTCAACCTTGACGATTTGCTTGATACAGCCATCAGCATCTTACCCGACGACGCGTACGCTCTGCTGATGCTTGTGGAGCAAGATCTTTTCGAGGACGAAGATGACGATTTCTGCTGCGGCCGCGCTTATGGAGGTAGTCGAGTCGCCGTCGTCTCAATGGCCCGGTATAATCCCAACCTTGATGAAAGACAACACGTAGAACGAAAGCACTCGTGGCCTGCGTCCCACTGTGAGGCGTATATGCGAGCCTGCTGTGGGGAACCGCCAACGGCGAGGGATGATTCAAATATATCAAAGATCCAAGAGGGCGGTGCTCACAAGTCACCATTACAGGCGGCCCTAGCCGCAAACACCACCGCTCTGTTAAAACAACCACCCATGAATCCAACCCTCTTGTCTGACCGATGGCTTTCCCGCGTCTGTCAAACGGCCAGCCATGAACTAGGCCACTGTTTCGGTATCGATCACTGCGTCTACTATGCCTGCGTCATGCAGTCCACAGCTTCTCTGGCCGAAGACGTCAGACAGCCTCCGTACCTCTGTCCTGTGGATCTGGCCAAGGTGCTGCGAGCTACGGGTGCGGACGTAAGGGATCGCTATGCTGCACTTAGAGGTTTCTGTAGGGATAGTGATGCACCTATGTTTGCTGCTTTTGAGGCTTGGCTGGGGGCTAGAGTCGCTGAGGTGGGTGGGGGTGGTGATGGAGGATGGGAAAGGTCTGATGGTGCTGGTATGGGCTCGGAGAATATGCCTGTTGAAGTTTGATCTTCGGGTAAGGTGCGAACTGGAGGCTGTTGATGTGAAGAGTCTGGAATCTCGATCTCGAACATGGTCTAGCGACGTTCCGCTATCGGCAGTTTCCACAGCTGCTGTTGACACAGCATTACCGCGACCGTGCAGAGTCCTTCAACACACTCACTTCCCAATCACATTGTATGTATGCAAGATGAGCCATCCTGCACTCCTTGTGCCCTAAATCAACATACCCTGGTCGAAGAACTTCGCTCGACACTATCCATTGGCGGGGTGATGGAAGACGAAAATTGAAAAACAAATTTGGGCAATAAGTTACAGTCCAGCTTCGATTTGCTCTCATTAATGTACCTATTCATGGACGAAGTACGGTAACTAGAGTCGAGGCTGCGATTGGAGATGAGAAGAGCGAGAGAGTATGAGGGTTTCAAGTGGTGGTTATGGGGCACGTATGCATGGATGGGCTTGGAGGTAGTGGAGGGGGAGGGGGGGAGAACCTAGTTTCCTCGATGGCAGTTGTTGCTGCCTGGATGGCTTATCCGATATCCAAACCAGGCCGAATCCGCGTCACTGCTTCAACACCCCATCGACCGGCAGACATTTGCTCACTCCAAACTGCCTCATACCAATGCAAATATTGATCCTGGACAAGATCAACACCATGACTATCCTAATATTATGCTAAGCCTTTCTCAAATTACTCTATCAAGGTGTGACTTCGCATCCGACTGGGATACATACCTGAACCAAACATCGCAACATATGGACCTGACCGTAGCATGCAAACACAACAACTTTTCTGCTGTGTTCTCCCACATATAGCTGGGAACTTGGATGCAAGAATCAACATGGATGGGGTGTGGCTTGGGAGAATTGGTGAAGCTGTACGATTGCGAGATACTTGGGTTCCCGAACGCCAATGAGAGTGATAACGACGCTATTCTAGGATCTGGTAGAGCAGAAAGACCATTCATTCTAGCATGTGTATCATTGTTGCTGACCCCATGGATGGGATACTGTGCACCGCCGTATATTCCACATGGAGGGAAAGGTACCGGTTGCTTCCGCGACTTTCACAACCTTGAAGGCATTCCTCATATACTGATACAGGTGAAATCATTATTCAGTATGAAAGGAAATAAAACACAGTCTTCATGAGGCGATGTGGTGTTCGGGAGGTTTCTAACAAATCAATTATGGGTTATGTTACCGTTTGCGCAGAGATATATAAATACTAGGATGTCGGGCAATTGTTTGTGGTTTATATGAATACTTCCCAGAATGACGATGGAGGACCAAGGTACTGGATACCAAGCTTCGGCTGTCCTCGAACTTAAAACAAAATTTCAGATAATTAGTACTAACCTAACTTAATAGTTAGTCTACTCTTTTAATTTAACTTTAATATCCTTTTTTAAAGTTATAATATCTTTATCTTTATTAAATCGTATTAAAGGATTTTTTAGATAATCCTATATATTTTTAAGTGTTAGTACTAGATTTTTAGTATTATTTAGACTGACCGTCGAGTCGGGTTTTAGTACCATGAATTAAGTTGGTACCGACCCGAATACTCGGTACCCGCTTTAGTACCGACTCGTCAAGGCCCTAAAACTAAGCGCTTACTAAAATAATCCCTGTCACGCTAATATTTAACTTGGAAATAAGCCCTTCTACCGAGATAATAAGCGAGTAGCTACGTCTATAAAGTCTTGTCGTCTTATTATCTTATTCCTAGACACCTTTTTAGGTATCTAGTATAGAAGGGTTTACTAGGTAACCGTCTATACTTAGTAGCCGTCTAGCCTTATAAGGCTAGTACCTTATAAGGCTACCCTAGAGTATTAGACTTTATAAATTCTAACTTTTTATAACCTAATTTTTATAATAATACTATCTATTAATCTATTTAATATATTAAATATACCCCTACTATCCCTTCCTTTATTATAAGAGGCTAAACTAGGTAAAGAAGATTGTATAAAATTAGCCTATATAGCTTAGGTCGAGGCTAGGGGACTAGGTAATAGAATCCTATTAATTACTAAAGTAGCTAAGTAATATAGTATACTAAAGAGTATACTTACTAATAGAATTAAGGGGAGTATAATAGTTACTACTACTTATAAAAGCTAATAGCGACTTAGTCCTAGAGAAGAAGTAGTAATTCTAGCCTAGGTTCTCTATCTTTACGCCTAGGGTTAGCTACTAAGGGTAGAGTAAGTATAGTTTATAGTAAATAAAATCCTCCTTATAAGAGATAATAAAATCCTAATTAATCTTAATTAACCTTAGAAATTTATATTATAATATTTAGAGGTAAAGATAGCTTATATTCTACTACTAGATAAAGAATATATTATAGCCTAAGATCTTAAAGTTTAATTAAGCTAGTTTAATCTCTACCTATAAACTAAGATAATATATAAGGTAGATAAGAGGGATATTTATAATATAAATAAGAAAGGCTTTATATAAGGGGTAATTACTAAGCTTAAGATTATAATATCTAAGTATAAGAAGAAGAAGGCCTATATAACCTAATATAGAAATTATAAATAAGTATCCCTTATTAAGTATATCTTAATAGATAGAAGGTCTCTACCCCCCTAGATTATTTTTAAAGGTAAATTAATCTAGAAGTCTTAGAAAGAAGCTCTTAAAGTAGGTAAAATTACTATTAGTAAGAATAATTAAACTAATAATATAATTAGATTTAAATAGCTTTAAAGGGGGTTTAATTAAGAGATATAAGGCTATTAAAAGGGGGAATATTAAATACTATTAATTAATAGCTATACTTTATATATTATAACTATAGTAATTTAATACTATATTAATTATAAAATTATTCTTCTTTACTTACTATTATATATAATATATCTTCTTTAACTATTAGATATTAGTATCTTTTCCCCCTTAGTAATAGCTTATAAATCTTACGTCTAGTAAGTTATATATCTAGGAGGAAGCTATTATATTAATAAGGTAGACTTTCTAGATATCTATTAAATAGCCTAGTATAAAGTAATAATATTAGTTAATATAAAGAAGGTATAAGTTATAGTAGGACTATTACTATTTAGACCTAAATTAATTCTATAATATTTTCCTATAACCTAGCTATTATAATAGTATAATATTAAGATCTATTCTATTATACCTCCTAAGGCTATAATTACTTTAACTAGCCCTAGCGGGAGCTTTTACCTCGCCTTAATACTAGCTAATACTTTATATATATAATAAATCCTATAATATATTATATAGACTATAGTTAATATATAGCGACCTAATCTATTATATACTTTATAAAAGGTAGGTAAAGCGGCTATTTAAGTAATAGCTAAGTCTACTATCTAAGGCGTTATTAATATAAAACTTCTAGAGTTAAATAGATAAAAATAATAGAAGTCTTATTACTTAAGGGGAAATTATAGAGCTACTAAATATATAAATAAAGTAGTACTTAAGGAATTAATTAATTAATTAATTATACTCCTATACTAGCTAATAAGCTAATAAAGGTAGGCTATTTAGGGGTACGCATCGCGTATATATTATTTAGGGAGAAACCCTACTATAAGGATAAAAACTCTACCTGATAATTACGGTTCTCTTAACTATTTATAACTCCTTCCCTCCCCCCCCTAATAGGCCTACTACTAGGGAGGTAGTAGAGGGGTTAGGTTTACTACCTATTACACTAAAGTTTCGTCTATAAGTAAAACTTCTTTTCCTTGTCTAGGGCCTAGCCCCTTTCTCTTTTCTATCTCTACCGGCTATTCTTAATCTAATCCGTTTAGCGTAACGGATAAATCCTTATAACGGATAATTCCTTATAGTCCCGGTTATAATATCCGTAACGGGGAGGGTATATACGTAAAGGGAGGTAATAGAACTAGTACTTACCTACTAGTCTATCGGTACTAGGTACTACTAGGTGAGGAGGCCAGCGGCCCTAGCGTGCTTGTAGACTATTAGGTAGGAAGGCTAATATCCACGTATCTCTATACGGGTTGGGCCTCTACTACCTACTACTATATTATAGGGACTACCTAGGTACGGTTAAGTATCCCCCCGCCGTATAATAGTAAGGTAGCGGATACCTAGTATATTTACCGCGGTTATATCGGCCGCTACTATTAAGGTATATACGTATAGAAGATAATAGGTACTATTAGCTAACTAGACCGGCAGCCCTATCGCGCTTATAGGCTATTAGGTGAGGAGTCTAATACCTACGTCCTATTTCGGGTTAGGTGCCTACTACCTGCAGCCGTACCGTAAGGACTACCTAGGAAGGGGACTGGAGTATCCTCGCCGCCGTACGGTAGTAATAGCGGTAGTATATACCCGGTATACTATCTGGCTTACGCTCGATTATTAAGAGGAAGGAAGGGCTAGCTCTATAGTATTACTATCTTTTTATTATACTATTATTATCTATATGTACTATAACTACCCTGAGGTAGGTAGACTCAGGCTACCTAGACCGCGCGGAGCGGAATCGGCTGGAGTGTAAAGACGTGGCCTTGTAAGAGACCTTATAACGGGTATAGGTATAGAAGTATTATATATATCCTATAATACTATAAAGGCTTTATATCGGTAGTATTTCTATCGTCTTATACTAGTATTACTAGTATTACTAATATGTCGCGTTTATAACACGCGTAGGGAAGCGGAGGCTATATTAGGGAGAGGTAGAAGGGTATCTATATAGTATATATTTTTTATCTATATCTATATATTCTATCGCGTTAAATCTTTTACCGTAATCTTCTAAGAGTTCTCCTTCTATCTTCTCTATTTCTCTATCGCGTTAGCGTTCCTATTCTCGTTATTACTATACTCTACCTGCGTATTAATTCCGTAATAACTAGATAACCCTAGACGGTGCTTCTAAAACACCGTAAGATCTCTCAGCTCTCCTAGTACCGAGATACTAGAAGGTTCGTAGCCGGTACCACGTACAGGTAGATCTCGTCGCCGGCTGTACTTAAGGAATAATAGACTAATTAAGCTAATAAAGTATAGAAGGCTATTATTACCTCCTTAAATAGACTTAGTCTAGATATCTTTAATCTAAAGGAAAAGCCTATTCCTAAATTATATCCTACTCTAAGGAAGAACCTATTACCTCCTACTATTAGACTAGTAATAGTTACCCCTTTTAGGTCGCTTATAACTACGTCCGTAATAGTAATACTAAATAAGATAAGAGTACCCTTAACTATAATATAGGAAGTAATATTAAAGAAGGTAGATTATATAGTTATTTAGATAATAATTAAGAGACTAAAAAGATTTATTATTAAATTACTAATAAGGGTAACTACGGCTAAGTTAGAACGGGGGCTATAAAGATAAAATAGCTAGGAGGGATAGGAAGGTTAAGTAATTATAGGAATTAGCTAATTAGGATAAAGTATATAGATAAGAAAACCTTATAAAGGATAATATAAATAGCTTTAAATAGTTATTTTATAGATTTATAGTAAGAAATAGACGTTTTAGACTATAATAGGATAGGCTTATAGGGGACTAGCCTTATAAGGCTAGACAGTCACCGAGTATAGACGGTTACCTAGTAAACCCTTCTAGCTAAACCATCTATTATACCCCTAAGACCGTCTAACACTAGGTACGTAGTATATGCCGATACCTGATTTCGATTCAGTTATCCCTTTAGTTTACTCCCGAAAAGGCCGGCTCCGTAGCTTCACGTATTAAACATCTGGAGCGCCTCTAAGGTCTTATAAAGAGCCTGCGTAAGGTATAATCATCGCGTAGGGCTTGATATATATATATATATAACATCCTGCCGTAAAGAATATATAGTAGGTATGAAATGTCGGACTGTACCCAGATTCCCTCAAGATATCTTGCCGTTCCGGACTTCTAGAAAGATCCTGCCCTCTCGCATCAGCTGCGTAATTACAGCCCCGTCGTTCCGAGACACACCTGGGGTGGCCTGGACTGAAGTTTTCTCAACGGTTTCTTGAGTCTGTCAAGTGCATTGGCTCTTTACTTTCGCCGAACATTGTGTCGGATGTAGTAAGGATATTTTTGGTAGAATATAATAGATCACCTCCAGCTATCTAATCCGTACTTCAGGGAATTATAGCTCCTTTAATATGCAAACCTCGTTAGGTTTCATCCCTATCACCTTATAAAGTAGTCCCAATAATGCTGAAGCCGTGGTTACCATGCACCTAAAGCCTACGAATATCCAGCCGGCGGTTAAAAGCTGGGCTGAAAGATCTATACTTTAAAAACTCGTTCTAGGATATCCCTTTTACTCTTACTTAGAGCGAGCCTAGCATTAAAGTTCGGTAAACATGTTACTAAGAGAGCGATACTACATATATATAGAAAGGGTACCGTCTAAGCGTAGCGTAGCGCTACCGTCGTTTAAAGCAATAATAGACAGGTTTTATAGTAAGATTATTCAATATTTATTTAATAATTTACACGGGTCTAGCCGTATACTAACCCTAATCTAAATTTACCTAAATATAAGCCGTCGCTACTTAGCCCTATATATTTAGGATTTATTTATAAAACCCCTTTTAATAATTATCTATTTATTTATATTATTAATAATAATATATTATAAATATTAATTCTAATAAAGAACTTATATATATAGCTACTCTAGCCCTCCTTATCCTTAGTTTATACTATATTAGTTAAGTCCTACGCTACGTTTATATCCTACTAATTAAGTATTAAAGTAAGGAGTAGAGTCTTAATAATTTCCTACCTAAGTAAATAAAGTAGATATTTAGATTTATTAAAGATAAGATATATTAATTACTTACTTATTTTAACCTTAAAAGTATTAACTAGTAATATAATTATTAACCTAGCTTAAAGCTTACTTTATATCTTATTCTAGTAAAATTCTTATATCTACGTCTTTTATATAAGTTATTAATAATATTCTTAAGTACCTATATAATTACTATAATCTTATCTTATACTAGTATCCTATTCTTAAATATAATAGGATCTAGAGGTATATAAGGGTAATTAAATATATAGGTAAAATATATAAGAGGTTTATAATTTAGGGGTTTATTAATAGAATATTTTAGCGCTTCTATTAATTAAAGGAAGACTAGAGGTTCTTCTACTTTATATATAAAAAGGTATATAGTATAGTATAATTAGGGGTAATATACCTAGATAGTCTAATTAGTATATTATATAACCTATTTAAGGGAAAGGCGAATAACCTAATAATACTATAAACTTCTAGTATATAAGACTAGCTATATTAAGTATTCTAAGGGTAGTAAGTTCTAGATCTATTTAGTAATAAAGCTTATAAGTATATAGAATTTATTATATTACTATATATAAGCTACCTAAATATATAGAAGAGAAAGTTTAATAGAAGAATAGCTAGTATATAGATTACTATTAAGTATAGTTTTAAGATAATATAAATACTTTAAGTAATAAATACCTTTAAGTATAGAATAAAATTAGGGCTAATACCTATTAGTAATATCTATTAGGTAGCGGTACTATTAATAAACTATTTTACCTATTTATAAGGCTAAAATATAATATCTAGTTAATTTAGGATAAGGCTTTTAATAATCTACTAATATTTATTAGTAATTAACTCCGCCTAATAATTACTTAGATATATTTCTTTATATTAAGCCTTATAATATAACTAAAGGGATTATAGGCCTATAATTTATATATAATTACCTAACTCTAACGCTATAATACTATTAGTTTATAGACTATATTACTAATTAAGAGCTTATTATTAAATTTAAGTTATAAAGAAGCTTATAGAGATAAGTTATAAATTAGCCTAAATCTATAATATATATAAGAAATATAAAAAACCCGCCCTTATTAAGTAATATAACCTATTTATATAATTATTATAAAATAGTAAGTATCTTATAAGGCCTTATTTCTTTATTCTCACCTAAAGTTTCTACTTCTATATTCTATTTAGTTTTTCTACTTCTTATTCTAAAACATCCTAATCTTAAGTTACTTAAATATTAGGGGTTTATACTAATAGTTATTTTATTATTCTATATTATTTTATATATTAGAGCTATAAAATATACCTAAGTATTATATCTACTAGTCTTATAGTATTCCTATTATATATTATTAACCCCGTCTTTACTAAGCTCCTTATTAACTTCTATATAAAAATCCTTTATAGTATTTCTCCTTTACTTATTATTATTATTATTACTTTTAAAGTCTCTACTATTACTTACTTAATCTATATCCTTAATACTATTAAGCCTATTAATATATAATTATACTATACTTATAACCTTTTTATTAGATATCTAGGGACGGCTTAGTATATTATTATCTATAGGGATAGTAAGACTAATCTTACTAGCGATATTTTCTAGTATTTTTTATATTTATTCCGTCTCTTTACTTAGGTACTATTAATATAAGACTTAATTTATATAGAGTATTTAAATAAGGTCCTCTTAAGCTCCTATTTACTTTTATAATAGAGTTATAAAGGCTTATAACTCCTTATAAAGTATATTTAATATATTATAAGTCTATTATATTCCTTTAATTAAATATTTAAGTTCCGCGTTAGTATTAAGTTACTACTTATAAATAAGTTCTAGCTTCTTAATTAAAGCTAGGTCCTAAGTACTAGTTATTATAGATATATTAATATTAGTAAGTAGAGGGGCTTAAGTACTACTTATTAATATAAGCCTATTAATACTTATAAGTATTATTACTAGAGTTATTATATTATAGGATTTAAAGAATTTCAAACTTTACTTTATAAAATTAATTAAAATAGTAGCTATATCCTAAGTTAAATAAGACCTTTATATTTATTTAAGTCTTTACCTATCCTTTTATAACCTTATCCCCCTATTCTTTTTCTTATTCTACTATTATAGTTATTATAACTAATAGATAATACTATTAGTAGAGTTAGCTTTATCCTTAAAATTACTCTTAATATTAATACTACTTTAGTAGCTAGTATTACTCTAGTATTAAGGACTTAAGCTTTACTACTAATAGGGGGAACCTTTTAATATAATACTTATATTAGAGGGTAATAGTAATATTACTATAAATAAGAGTAAGATAGGTAAGCCTTCTAAAGAGGAGTCTTATTTATTATTTTCTTTATAGGAAGGAATTTTATTAGAACTAATATTCTCTATTTCTCTTATAACCTTTTTACCCTAATAAGTAGAGAGTATATTTTATTTAATATTATAATCCTATATTTTCTCCTTCTTATCTTTTATATCTTACTTCTTTTTATATTTTCTAGCCTAAACTTTATTAGCTATTAGTTACTATTAATTTAGTACTTATATAAGGTTATTATTAGTTATTATATACCTAGATCTCCTATTATATTCCTTCTTATACTTATACTATTTAAGTAGTACTACTACCTTTTATTAATAACTATTCTAAGAGTAGGAATAATAGATATATATCTTAAAGTCCTATTATATATCTTTCTATTATAAATTTATACTAGAAAGTCTATATATACCTACTTTAATAAGTATATAATTAATAAATATTATTATCTCCTTAGTACTAAGAAGTATTCCTTTATATATACTTTATCCCTTCTACCTACCTCTCCTATACTTCTTATTATAACTATCTAATTATAAGATATCTAAGCTCCTAGTCCCCCTTCTCTTATACCTCCCTAAATACTATAATAGCTCTATATTATATAGCCTAGCTTTCCTATAACCTTTCTCTTTATAAGGGGACTTCCGCGGGTTAAGTTAGAAGGAATATAAGGGAAGGATATTATTATTATTAAGAGGTTTCTAGGGTATAAGAGGTATATTTATATAAAGGCTAGTAATAATATCTTCTTACTAATTATATAGATATATAGTAATTATATATTTATTATACTATATTAAGATCTTTAATTATAAGGATATAAAAGGAGGATCCGGCGTATTAATAATAATAATAGTAAAGGTACTAATACCTAGGATATCCTTAGAAGACTTTAAAGTACGCCTAAGAGGTATAAAATAACTATTAATAATAGTAGAGGAAGGTTATAAGAGGGATAGAATAGATATAAATATAGGTAAGTAATAGATTAACTATAAAGGATATTAGAATAATAGCCTAATTAGGCTATTATTTATATTAAATTAATAAATTAATAATTAAATTACTAACTTAATAATCTATATAATTAATAAATACTATAGCCTAATATAGCTATTAACTATTAAATAATATTAAATAATCGCTTGAAATCGGGACTATAAAACCTGTCTAATGATAGGAGTCGGGTCTATCAGACCTGTACCTTGCAACGAAACACAAGCACCGAACGAATAGAGGCGAAAACTCGAAGCTAGACAGAAGGTTCGTTCTCCTTCGTCGTCTTATAAGATGGTATACCGTCTCGAGCTGGGTGGCTCCGTTGCGGTTGTTTATAAGCGGGATTAATTCATCCTCAGTAGCATCTCTGCAACTTATAATTAGATACGACGACTGCTTTACCGCAGAAACTTGGTTTGATTTGAAGATGCGTGTTACACCATATCTAAACACCTAGCCGTATCTCTAGATTAGTTTATTGGCTGCGATAAGGCTGTAAGTAAGGTATAGCTTACGTCTGTCTCCGGTCTAGTAGGTTATAAGGTAGATTCTATCGGTTCTATATTAACGAATCTAGTATCTTGATAGCGTTTCATGCCTTGTATCGTAAGGTTTAAAGCACTATCATGTTACATGCTCTAATGTACTACTTTCGTTTGACGGAGTCGTGAAAAATAGGTACGTTATACGTATCTATTCGACAGTCTTTATTCGTCACTAATACTATAATATAGTAAATCTTAACTACTATCAGCCTAGTAAGGGGGCCGTAAGTTAATGAGAATCTGTAGCGCGTAGCCGGTTCATAATCAGTGTGATGAATACAAATTTTCGAGGGACTGGGAACTTTGGTGTATAAGATCTAGATCGCTGGTCTTAAGACGCTATGGATTTTATGTCTATGACGGTAGATACTACATATGAGGAACTTGTATCACATCCGTTTCTTAGTCTTGCTAAAGCAGAACCTCTTCTATGGCTTGTTGTATATGCACTGAGAAAAGCTCGTATTATTATGGGATCTGATTGATAGCACTTTAATTTCAGATGACTATGACATCGGATCTTTTAAAAACTCTCAAGATTGTTATTGGGTAATGTTATTAGTTTCTTGTCCGAGTCTCTGTACCGTCAGCCAACTTGCTATTTAGACTTGCGTAGCAGGTAAGGTTCCGCGTCTTCCTAGACATTTGTTCTCTTCAATTCTGCTAAACGAGGAGGCTTTGCATTCATGAAGTTTCGAGACGAGATAAATCTTACTTGCAATTACATTAAAAGTTCAGGTTCTTGCAGTTATAGTAAGCAAGATTCGCGTTGTTGGAACCGTTTGAGGGCCATCCGCGGTGAGCACTCAGGGGTAAGGAAGTCCCCACTACCCTACTGGCATACCGCAACAATCGCCTTCAGGCGACTCCGTGGCACAAGGTATCCTTAAACCGATGAGCTGCCCTTAATCCCGGATCAATGTCTACGACCAGAGAGAAGAGAACAGGGCGAGGAACCTAGTCGTCTAGGATTTCTCTTGGCAGCTCGTTAGGACCTAGGAGAGGTACGCTAGCTAGACTATTAAAGTATACTTTAAGTAAGGTAAGAGGAAGGTATAGCTTTTAAACGTAACGCGAGGCCGTAGGGTAATATAAAGTAGATATAAAGTTATAGAAAGTATTTAGTTAATATAGTATCTTATTATATTCTACGGGACGTAGAGTTATCCTATATACTCCTATTACTAGAAATACTTCTTAAAAGGGGTTAAGTTAGTAAACTATTTTAGACTCTAGATATTACTTTATAGCCTACTCCGGTATTAAGTATATTTAATATAGAGGAAGGGGAAAAATAGGTTTGCTTTAAGGATTTTCCTCTAGGATACTAGTATATTTTACCCTCCGGCAATCGACGAGGAAATTTCTGCCGCTTTCTAAAGGGTGCTGCGTGCGCAGTTGCTTGGGCGTCTCGAATGAAATCCATTGTGGTGGTCTTCTCAAAAAGAGCGCTGCATGCTGAGAAACAACGCCTAGCGGGGGGCGTGGTTGCCTCTATGGGCATGGTCGAGGGGCCATCCATTGATGCTCCCGCTATGGACATTAGGCATGATATTGACTCGGCCTTGAGGCACCGACCACCCCGGCGAGTCTTTTAGGCTGACTTCGCACTGAGCGAGCTATAGGTGTTTCTTGATCCTCGAGTCTCGCCATCCTAGAACACCCGTGAGTAGAGGGGCCCACCTTGACCCCTATCGTCGTCGTAACAGGCTGCTGGGAAGGGAGATCGAAAACAACTGCGGAGAAAGGGGCCGCTGCACACATGGGAGATCGTAGAGGACTAAAGCAAGAAAGCAAAAACGCCATCACTTCAGAGAAAAAGGAGAGCGCCAGCTGGAGTTCGACAACAGCGAGGTGAAAACGGATGGAGAGAGACCAGGACCAGGGGCCCGGTCAGCTGGGTCCTCAAATCCACTTCAATTTCTAGGGGTGTACTCCGTAGATAGGGCTGGTAAAGTGGCTGGGGCCCCTGCAAAATAATTTGACACGAACCCTGCAGGTTCAGTAGCACCCGACAGGACCCCTGAAGGATCATTTGTCAATCACCACAAAAACACCCTTGGACTCTCCCTTCGGACGCGCCAAGAACTTGTCCATGTGGACCTTCACATCCCGCTCGAAGTATGTGCTATGATGCAAGTGCATTTCATGTCGGCGGAACAAAGTTGCGAGGGTAATGGTCACAACCGCCCTACTGAGATGATCTGCATTCAAGTGGTGAGCAATAGAGAGCAGAGTGGAAGGGAGGGATGGGGACTGATGAGGCTTCGAGACACGGGAAACACGAGGCGGAAAACTTACCCCCAAAACAACCTCTCGTACCGCCCGAAAAGGCCCTCATATAGTGGCTCAGCGGTCTGGTCTTTGGCGGCTTGACTCCACCAGGGACCAGAGGGTCAGCACCGGCGCCGACGGTGGGCTCTCCCAGCCATCGGTCCGGGTTGAAGCGCATGGGCTCAGGGAACAGGGTCTCGTTGGTGTGCATGTGCCAGACGTCCATGGCGAGCGGCGTCTTTGGATCGAAGACGTAGTCGCCGTAGGTCAAGGCCTTGTTGGGGCGGATGCGGGTGAGGCGCTGCATGGGGCCGAAGGCGAGGCGGAGGGCTGTTGGTGCGCTCGGTGGTCAGTCGCGAGATCTCGATCTTGCAGGTTCAATGGGACATCTTACACTCATCAATACACGCCCTCAGGTACTCGAGCTTCTCCAGCTCGCGGAGGTCGGGCAGATCGCCGCTGTCGTCCGGGATGGCGGCCTTGAGCTCCTGTTGCAGGCGCTTCAGAACGGTGGGGTCCGCCAGGATGTAGTACATGCCGGTGGTCATGGTCCACACAACAGCGCCCATGCTGCCGCCGACGATGTTGACGTTCTCGAGGATGACCCTCTCGGTCTTCCGCACGTCCGCCGGTATTTTGGGGTCGGTCAGCTGGTGGACCAGGGTCCTGTCCGGGCTGTTGTCGAAAGCGTTCTTGTTTCTCGGGTCGATGATCTTGTCGACTTGCGCCTTGATCGCGGCCCGCCACTCGAGGTTGGACCGCATGGTAGGCCAAGCCCAGACTATCAGGGACTGCGGCACGAGGCCGAGCATCTTCATCAGCCACGGGAAGTGCGAGTTCCAGTGCGTGGTACCCAGCGCGCCCTCGAACGACATGGGGAACGGGTGGGCGAAGTCCGGGGCGGCGAGGAAATGCGATGGCTGGCAGAAGACGATCTCCCAGATCATGTCGGTGGCGATGGAGGCGAGCATGTGGCGGATGTTGACCGGGATGTTCTTGCCTGCGAACTCGGTGCTCAGGCGGGGCGAGAACCTGTTGGCGACGGACCTGATCGCGCCCTTCTCCGACGCGAAGTTGTCGAGCACCTTTGCGCGGGTGAAAAATGGGGCCACGGCCTGACGCCGGGGGCGGTGGAAGTCGCCAAGGGTGCTGAAGGAGACGACGCCGGGGAGGGCGCCGGCGGCGGTCAGGAAGGGCAGCTTGTCGACCATGTCGGTGGGGTTGAACAAGACCTCGTAGAAGGTCGGGTCGTCGATGTGGATCTCCTCGGGGGTGACGCGGACGACGGGCCCGTACTTCTGGTGCATGCGCTGGATCTCGAACGGGAACTGGCCGCTCTTGATGATGCTATAGTACGTCTCGTACCATTGGGTTGCCGCGCCCAGTCTGGGGCCGGGATACTTGGCGAGCGGGTGCCAAAAGAGGCGGTAGAAGACCAGTCCCACGGCGCGGACTGCCAAGAGGAATAAGAAACCGACGAGGCCAACGTGGATCCAGTTGGGACTTCCATCGTCGTGGTGTAGAAGCCTCCGCAAGAATGAATCCGCCATCGTGGTGGTTGCTGAGTAATGGACTCGGCAGGCCTCGTGGTTCTTGAGGATGCTGTTGGATGGAGCGGGTGTGACTCGAATTGCACGTCGTCTCACCTAGACCATGGAAAGGATTTGGCTTGATTATAACCAAAGTCTGCTTGTTCCGCCTCTACCAAGGTCTATATAAGAATGGATCCAGGGTACAGGACCCTCCCGCGGTGCTGCCTTCACCGACAGGTCTCACCTCCGTCTCTGCAACTGCGAGGGCGGCTACATTCCGACCTGGGCGCGAGTCGGACGACGGACCGCGGTGATGTGTGTAGGCATCAGCAAAGTCGGATAAGCCATCCTTCACGAAATTCCGGGTGGCGTAGCACTTACACCTAGGATTCTCCGAGCTCTCCATAGACGATACGAAATCCGCAAGGTACGTCCAGATCTGCTAGTCTAGGCTGCTCTAGGTATTTCCTTAATACCCTGTATCTGATCGAACATTAATGCCTGCCATGGCTGTCCTAATGGTCCTGACAAGGTCGTGGTCTGCCTACTTAGTTTCCTGGCGTGCGCTTCTTACGCAACTCTAGCGGATTTACCAAGCCTCCATCTCAGCCGTTTGAGTCTTCGGTCCAGTCCAAGCTACCTTAGTCTAGAATTAGTACGGTTTTAGTAGTAAGGGTGTAATCTTTTCTTGTTCTTCCAACGCGGGAGGGTGGCGTGCTAAACGTTGATCGACCACAGGCGTTCTCCTTAGGATGTACCTAGTAGTCATGAAGAACTTCGCCGGCTTAGTCACTGGCTCGGTTCTTCATAGGTATAAACGAAACGTCCACGGTCTTTTCTGCTGTATCTGCACCGTCGTGACTGTAATGTAGTAAAAGAAATCTCGGGAGCAGCCATCTGGAAATTCGCAGGTGACGTCGGAATTGAAGCGCATGCATGATACCTACCTACCTTACCTACGCACTTCTGTGGAATCGCTCTGATTCCAGCCGGTAGCCGCGCGAGTTGCGAGGACTCGACGACCAGCTACGTTCGAGCAGCGAGTAAGGAGTAGCATATAGAAACATGGAGATACCTTGCATTTCCTGTGTTCCACTCATGTCACAATCTCACCAAAAGGTTAGAGCCAATCAAACTGAGGTATCATCATTACCTTGCAGAAAAGGCAAGTCTCCGAGGATTAAGGCATCTAACTAAGTTAAAAGGACGTACGGTAACATATCTTATAGTTATGCCTCTTATGTGGACTACACCACTCCACACCTGTATTAAGGCTAGCCTACTCTACCCTCCCCTAAATTAACGTTAGCGCGATAAAAGTTGCAACTGCATTAGTTAAAGTAGTAACGCATGCGGTGAGCAAGATAATTCGGACATCTTGGCAGGGATCTCAGCTAGAAGTGTCCGAATTGTTTTGCTACCCGCCTGTAACGTTATTTCGGGGGTGGACTGCAGTCACTTCCGGCATATCAGAGCCAAGACCTGCCCGCTTCGAAGAGCTAAGATCTGACCGATCGGCATTATAGTCATCCCGAACAAGGTCCCTCGGTATAATAATCCTCCCGATAAAGGCCTGAAGGCTGAAGTTACATCGCATGAAGTTACATCGTATCAAGAACTGATTCTCCGAGTCATTAAAATACATTGATGCCTTCTACTACTCAAGTACTATTAGCTCGGCTTCAAATGCCTAATCTTGGCTATAACCGTTGGTTTCTAGCGGTAGGACGATCGCTGCCGCTAAGGCCTACCTAGTAACGGACTGTAAATCAAACCAAGACACTGGCATACTGATAAGTCCTGCAAGGCTGCAAGGAATTTCCGAGTCGGCTTCCCGACTACTAGTCGTTAGGTATCTATCACATCCTGGAGGGATGGATGGACAAACAGAATCTGCCCCGGTACTCGTCATAGCCATATCCTTCTCTCACCCCTAGATTTCCAATCTGCTATCCTTGCTCCGTCACCAGCTGTCGTCTTCCCTACTCCCATCCCACTCTCCCCTTTTCAAGTGGTCTTCCTGAGACCCAGATCGTAGCAGTCGGGCCCTCACTCCTGTGATCACAACTTCAACCCTATGCTATGACGGACTCGCCGGAGAAGAAGCCCACGATGGCGAACGTAGGGGATACGGATTCCGCCCAAGGCTCCACGACGGACGTTGCCGATGCCAGAGTCCAAGCTAATGAGAAGCCCGCTCAGACCACAGAAGACGACGACCAGTACCCGTCAATTTTGAAGATGGTGCTCCTGTCAAGCGCCGCCTTGGTCGTCATCTTCCTGATTGCACTAGACCAGGCAAGTAACCCTCACGCCCACACACAAGCCAGTGGCCGCGCCAACCCTAACTCTAACCCAGACCATCGTCGGCACGGCTATCCCAAGGATAACGGCCGAGTTCGGGGGCCTCAGCGACGTGTCGTGGTACGCAGCCGCCTACTTCATGACCTACGGCGCCGCCCAGCCGTCGGCCGGCAAGCTGTACAAGTACTACGACATCAAGTGGACCTTCCTGGCCTCAATGCTCATCTTCGAGCTCGGCAGCCTGCTCTGCGGCGTGGCCCAGAACTCGAAGACCATGGTCGTCGGCCGCGCCATCGCCGGCCTGGGCGGCGGCTCCTTCGCCGTAGGCGGCTACAGCATCGTGTCGCTGACGGTCCGGCCCGCCAGGCGGCCCATGATGATGGGCGTCCTCGGCATGATCTACGCCGTTGCCGGCGCCATCGGGCCGCTACTAGGTGGCGCCTTCACCGACAGGGTGACGTGGAGGTGGTGTTTCTACATTAACCTGCCCATCGGCGGAGCCGCCGCCCTCGCGGTCTTCTTCTTCTTCCACCTGCCCGCCGCCGCCGCGCCGCCGAAGGTCTCCTGGACTCAGAAGCTGCTGCATACCGATCCGGTCGGCTTCGCCCTGGTAATGGGGGCCATCACCTGCTTCATCCTCGGTCTCCAGTACGCAGGGGCCAGGTACCCTTGGAAGAGCAGCGAGGTAATCGGTCTGCTGGTCGGTGCGTTCGTGATCCCGATTGCCCTAATCGCCTGGGAGGTATGGCTGGGCGACTACGCCTCGATGCCGCCGCGGCTGTACAAGATGCGGTCGCTGTGGGCCGCGTCGGCGTTCCAGTTCTTCTTCCTCGGCGCCTACATCGTGCTGCTGTACTACCTGCCCATCTACTTCCAGAGTGTCAAGGGCGTCAGCCCCATCCAGTCCGGCGTCAACAATCTTCCCCTGGTCCTTGCGGCGTCCGTCTTCACCCTGGTCGGTGGCGCCGTGGTGATGAAGACGGGCTACGCCATGCCCGTCATGGTAAGCGGTTCCATGATGACGACCGTGGCCCTGGGGCTCCTCTACACGATAGGTATTGGAACCCCAAGCAAGAAATGGATCGGCTACCAGGTCTTTGTCGGAGTTTTCATGGCTTTTGGCATTCCGCACGGCTTGACTGTGGCGCAAGCTGGCGTGGGCCCTGAAGATCTCCCGGCAGTCACGGCTAACCTTTTGTGTAAGCCGTCCGCCCCTGTCCATCGACCCTGGGCTATGTGATGCTAATTGCATGTCTCTCAGTCTACCAAACCATCGGCGGCGCATTCAGCACGTCGGCAGGCCAAGCCGGCTTAGTGAACCAATTGCTTAAAGAGCTGCCCAGGACGGCGCCCTCAGTGAACCCCCATCTGGTGATCGGGACGGGTGCGTCCGAGCTGCGCAACGTCTTTCCGCCCGACGTGCTTCCCGGCGTCCTCCAGGCCTACATGGTTGGCATCAAAGCCGCCTTCGCCGTCGCCCTAGCGTTTTCCGGGGTGGCCTTTTTGTTCTCCTTGTTTGTGCCCGCGAAAAAGCTTGCCAGTCACGCCAATCCAGAGGATGTGCCCGTAGCGCTAGGTTAATCTCTTGTTTGGCGGTTTGGGAGACGGACACTGATGGTTAATCGTCATGAGGGAAATTAGACCGGGCGTTAGATAAGGATGGAGGGGATGGTGGTATAAGGTGATGAAAGGGACGGAGGTGCCGTGATCTTGCAAATCTTTGCTGTACTTCATGCTACTAGATTAAACTACCGAGAGTCGATATCAAAATGTAACACTTAACAGTTTGTACCGGAAAGATCCCTTTTCCCGATCCGTTAGAGTCGAGAATGCGCCAGCACGGAGCCTATCCTCGTCCTCTCCCTCAGTCGCTGTCAGCCTGGGGGCTGCAGCATTATCCTTCCTTTACTCTGCCACATAGCCAATATAGACAGCGAACCAAGTCTCGGGATCAATCAAGCACTCCTAGAACTGATTCCACTTCATCTACTCGTCCTCCAGGCTGGTGTCGATGTTTCGTACACGCTGGAGGGCAGACGTACGTCTCGCAATCCGATAGATACGAACAGTTGATCGGCGAGATAGGTAGGGAAATGCAGAGCTGACCCCCAAACGGGGCCCGGAGTAGGGTTCGACTCCAGACAGTCACTTTCCTACAGTTATCTTCCTACAGTCACCTTCCCACAGTTACCTTCCCACAGTCACCTTCCCACAGTTATCTTCCCACAGTCACCTATTACAGTCACCTTCTGACTAAGCAAACCAATCAGCATGACAGATACTGTTATAGATGCTGACTTATCGCATACAATATACATAGATCTACGTAGTAATTCAAGGCTTGGATAATATATCTCCCGTACTTGCTATATCGAACTGCTTACTATAGGAAAGCCTTGTAGGAAAGTATAGTCGCCTTTTCTTATCATTAACTGATAGAACCTTCTTGGAAGAGGTCGTTACGGTGTAGTAGGTAACTGACAGACTAAAATATGACTGTTAGTAGTTAAGCGAAAGATCAGCCAATAGTATAAGATTAGTTAGAAGGTGACGGTAGAAAGGTAACTGTCTGGGAGCGGTCTAGAACTAGAAACAGTAGCTGCCACGTGGCGAGCGAGCCCTACTAATAAGCTAGGTTCGGTTTTAGGAATAGCGTTGAACCGTGTTCTTAAATAAATACTTTATACTACCTAGACTAACTTTAAGACTCGATGTCAGCAAAGTTATAGTATACAGGGATAGATTACACTCTTCCTGAAACCGAACCTAGCTCTCCTACCTTATCTCTATACTACCTTAGGTGTCGAGGGCGTTATTTGTTATCGTCTTGGCACCTTTCTAGCGGGCTCCTTACTAGGAGAGTGCTAAGACGCTAACAATTAACCTGTTGGATACTATAGTAAAGTAGGTACCGTAGTAGCGGGTATCCCTAAAGCCCACATTAGGCTCGGTGGTGGGGGGCCTAGCTGACGACGGAGTTGGAACTAATGCAGTCAGGTCGCAAGCTGAGCTCGCTAAGATAAGCCTCGGGCAGAGCAGGCCAATTAGAGAGGAGGCTGGTACCGAGCATCGAGATTTCCTCCCACCGGCTAGTGGCCTAAGCGTTACAAAGTGTGACATTGGTCACTGTCAAGCAGGTAGGTGACGGGGGATTCCCGTAACATCTGCGCCGTAAGGTAGCTTCGAATCCTGTGGGATTGCTTCAGGAGGTAAGATTCCCATATCATCTACGCCGTAACTTCAGAATCCGATGTGGGTTCCTTCAGGCGGTAAGTGAATGAGGCTCTTATTGGTTGCCCGCCGGTTGTATGGTTTGGTTCATATATTGTCGTTCGTCCGCGTGCGATTCCAAGCGCTCGGTGTTCATGGAGACGGGTTCCAGAAATCCGATCCGCAATGTCCCACCGCCATTCATGCGAGCGCTGTCGGCAGCAGAAGGTCCGCTGTGTTCAGGATTCGCAGACTATACAGAAACCGTCACCGGGCCAGTCCATACCCAAGTGTTCGAGATGTGCAAAAGCAGGCACCACCTGCGTCTATAGCTGTACGGCCGACTACTTCCCATACGACCAAGTTCCCTCCTAGCACCTGACCCGCCTACCCTGCTGTCACTAGTAAGGCTAATATGTTAGTACAGGGAGGCTGAGGACCCAACGCCCCGGGTTAAGCACCGCCGGCAGCATATCAGCCGTTAGCCAAAGCCTGCCGTCTGCCGTTGAAAAGTATCCCGCTCCCTTTGATTCGGTGGAGGAAGATGGCAGTCCCTACCTTAGGGACTTCGACGGCTTCAAGTGGGACCAGCTCCCCGTGCTCCCTCTCATGCAATTGGGGGTAGGAGGCCAGCCGCGGAGCGCCGTGGACCACGTCGGCCTCGACCTGGACATGAACCACAGCACCGTGGCCGAAAGGAGCGGGACCCCGGGAGACGGGCAGTGGTGGAACGGCGTCCCGTCGCCGCCGTCCTCGTCGCCCAAGCCCGACGCCGGCGACGAGAACATCCCCGCTGCCGACTCTCTGCAAGGGCTCACATCGCAGGCCACAGCCGTTAGCGCCCAGGCCGTCTCGGCCACGCGCCTCTTGCTCCGCCCCGGCAGCGCCCCGCCGACCGTGTCATCGGCGCACGTCAACGAGGCATTCGAGGGCACCAGGACGCTAGTGCGCATCGTCAACAACATCGTGGCGATGGTCTCGCCCGGCGACAGCGGGGATGAGCTAGAGGCGGCCCGCGGCGATGGCGGCTGCCGGGCCGCGGACATCGGGGGGCTGGTCTTGACGACGCTCGCCTGCCACCAGCACCTCTTGGTCTTCTTCAGGGCCATCTACGACTCCATAGACCGGTGCGTCGCGTCGGTGGCGGACGAGAAACGGCCCCCGGGCGGCGGCGGCTGCGGCTCTTCTCTCCACGGCGATGGGCCCCCGTGCACCGCGCAATTCACCATGGTCCTGCAGCTGCTGATGCACCTGATCAACCGCCTGGACCGGTGTCTCTTCCCGGCCCGGCCGTCGAGCCCGGTCTCGTCGTCGGTGACCAGTGCGTATGGCGGAGCCAGCGGCGGTAGTAGCCTGGACCGGGACCTTACGGGGCCAGAGGCGGAGGACATGATGCCCGACACGGTAGGCATTCCCAGCCTTGCGCAGGCGCTCGTACGAGCAATGCCAGACGATCATCTCCGGCTCCGGCGGACTATCCTTCAGCTGCAGACTCGGATGGAGAGGCTGGAAGCGTTTTAGTATCGGTTCGTCCCGGAGTATAGTGGTGCAATCGGGGGAGCAGCCTCTGGGAATGGAGTACTAGGTTTAGTCTGGAGGTGAGGTTGTACCGAGTTTTCCTATTCGATCAAACTCGTTTGTTGTCTCATAGACATGAAGTAAACACAGACATAAACTACACTAGGGCATAAACTAAATATAGTATATCCTAAAAAGGTTAAACACGCGGCTAAGGCAGAGAGGTTAGGTCGGGGCATATGATAGTGAATTCCAATTACAGCTTACGCGTCTCAGGGGTAATTCTCGCAGAGGCTAGGCTTATATGCAGAATGGAGTGTTAAACCAAGGACTACTATAGGGAAGCAAGATCAAAATCGAATAACAACGCAGCTCCTATTGATATTAATGCTACCATCTACAAGTACGCAATCTACCAATCCTCCAGACCGAAAACAAAGGCTTGCCCTCCTCGACCCTAAAACTTCAACGCATCCTTCAGGAACTCCAGCTGCTTGTTTAGGACGGAGTCGACGTCGCCAAAGGCCCAATCCAAGTGGCCCTTGCCGGGGAGCAGGTGAAAGGTCTTGGGCTCGCGCATCCTGGCGAAGGCGGCCATCTGCTCCACGGCGGGGCACTCGATGTCGTTCTCGGGCGTCACCATCATGGCGGGCGTCGGGCTGACGTGGCCGATGAGCGTCATGATGTCCCACGAGTACGAGTTGTAATACGTCTGCACCGTCACCCGGTTCTCCACGGGGATCTTGAGCCGCGCCAGCGTCGGCATGAAGTCCGGCCCCAGCTTCGGTCCTAGCGGGACGCTGCCGTCCTCGTTCACGTACGGCAGGTAGATCGGCTCGGCGCAGGAGGTGGCTGGAGAAAAAAGGTATATCAGATCAGCTGACGGCATCATTGGGGGGGGGGGGGGGGGGATTCTTGGGATCTGGTGTCACGTACCCTGCCCAGCAAGCCGGGCCGCACGGTCCTGCATGGCCAGCTCCAGCACGGCCCGTCGCCGCTCAGGGAACCCGTGGAGGTCGATGACGGGCGCCACGGAAATGACAGCGTGGACGCGCGGACTGCAGAAGGTCTTGGTAAGCAGGGAGTGGAGCCGTACCTTGCAGCTGGGGAGGGCACACGCACTCGAGCGCCGTCGCCGCGAGGGCCATGTTCCCGTCGAAACACAGACCCCAGAGTGCAATCTTTTCAGGGTCTACCAGCTCGTGGCCAGAAAGGTACGTCACGGCGTCGTGGAGGTCCTCGACGCGCTTGCGAGGGTTCGTCTTACAGCGGGGGTTTGGGGTTAGACACTTCATCTACAAAGTGATGACTCGCCAGCGCGGCCGAAGGGGGTTGTAATATCATGCTTGAACTCTCACCTCATGTCTAGGCTCGCCGTCACTCGAGCCGATGGTCCGATTGTCGAAGACGAGCGCCGTGATGTCGTGCTTCTGATACCACTGCGCGATATCAGGTACGAAGGCCTCTTTCGGCATGTTAAACTAGATAGTATAGCCGAAGTTTTAGCGCCAGCTCCTTCCCTTTTTTCCCGTCTGGGTTGGGTCCTATACATACGCCTGGAGAAACAATTATACCCGGCCCACGCTTCGAGGCCGGGTAGAGCCAGCCACGCAGGGTGAGGCCATCAAGGGTCGGGAAGCTGACGTCGAGGCGGGACATGGCGGTAGATTCAGACACGTAGAAGGGCTGGTGGGTGTGGTGGAGTTATAAACCGTCTCTCTGCTATTTAACGTCCAGGCTCCGTGCTTATGTATGCTGAGATGGCGGTATAAAACAGACACCTTCCTCGCTATCTATCAATTATCGGAACGTCGCTATCGGCTAGCTCTAGTGTACGGGTCCCGATGCGGTACGGGTTGTACTTACTTACAGTCGAGCGGGCCGCGGGCCGTCTGACATCGGAAATGTCGGGGATTGTCGGATAAGCCGGCCTCCGCAGGTACATACATATCCGGGATGCTAATTCCTTCCCGGCTTACTTAGACTACAAGTCCTTTCACGGTGTGTTGCTTCGGTACCGGAAAGGGGATTCTCTTAGCTGAGACCGGTTACTTGCGGCATTCTTAGGCTGCATCAGTATCATTCGTATTATTTTACCTAGCTTTTTACGTGAAAATTCTAGACGAAGAAGTCCTCGTATTAGCCTCTGTATATAGTAACTTCATGTAAGGCCGCGACTATACCGCTCTATTATCTCTCTACGGGGGAATACGTGCTGTTTAGGAGCTACTAGATAGATAAACTCGTGGTTTATAACGAGCTGCGTGGATAACTTTATATGCCGAAGAAGAGTACTTTAAGATTAGACTGGTAATATCACGTCTTTCATTATTTGGATTCCTCTATCGCAAGTAGTTTTCCGTGCAGTCTACAAGCTCGTATAGATGCTTGAAACGAGCCACCGCCTCGAACATACACCTACAAAGCGCGTAGGGTATTACATATGTATTGAAGAGCTAGAAAAAGAACTGCTACCTTCTCCTAACCCCTCGGTACGTACTCTAAGCCCCAACTGCCAGCGGCACGACGAGCTTCTTGCCCCTGATAATCCCAGCGCGCAAGTCCTGCAGCCCAGGATCGACGCTCTCCAAGCCCTCGTCGCGGATCTCCAAGGGGTGATTCGAGATCTTACCCTCGCGCAGCCAGCGCTCGGCCAGCCTGAAGAGGCGGCCGGCGAACAGGCGGTGCTCGGGCGCGCCGGGGCGGCCGTAGATGCCTTCCAGCTCGCAGGGGTCGCCCAGCAGCGTGTTGGCCATGACCCAGTCGGCGCGGACGTCGCGCCGCGTGTACTTGACCGTGTTGGTCGTGGGCTCCAGGGCGATGTAGGTGCCGCCCTGGGCGCCGATGGCCTCGTAGCACATCTTCATGGTGGCGGCGGCGTCGGTGACGCAGTCGAGCACGTGCGCCAGCGTGTTTTCCGTGTGCAGCCGGATGTCGGCGCCGCACGTCGGCGAGTGGTAGTCGAAGCAGGCCGAGGCCCCGAAGGACGTGCATAGGGCGTTGTTGGCGGGCGAGCAGGTGACGATGGGGTTGAATCCGGCGCTGGGGGACGTAAGGAATCATGTTAGCACGTCGTGCATCTCTGCATTTCGGCTGGGAGAGGGAAGGGTCTGCAGACATTTTGAGCAGCTGCGTGGCCATCGTGCCAGAAGCCGAAGCGCCTCCTGCTACCAGCACTGTCACAGCCGCCTTAGCTTCATCTTCCTCGCCGTCTTCCTCGCCGTTCACCTCGCCGTTCACCTCGCCGTTCACCTCGCCGTTCACCCCGCCGTGATTCACCGAGCCGTTCACCTCGCCGTTCACCCTGCCGTGATTCACCGAGCCGTTCACCTCGCCATTCACCCCGCCGAGATTCACCTCGCCGTTCACCTCGCCGTTCACCTCGCCGAGATTCACCTCGCCAAGATTCACCTCGCCTTCAAGCAGCGGCAGGTTCAGCCCGGGCTCCTGGAACAGCGCCAGGCCGGCGATGCCTACGGCCAGGCCCAAGGAGCACGCCTGGTTGAGCGGCATGCCCTCGGGCACGTGGCAGCTCAGGTCCTCGACGGCCAGCGCGTACTCGGCGAAGCCGCCGTGCGTGTTGATGGTAAGGACGCGATCGCCGCGCCGGAAGCGCGTGACCCCTGCGCCGACGGCGACCACGACTCCCGCGAAGTCGCAACCGCCTACGTAGGCGCCGGGCGCGCTAACTCCGTACTCTATGATTTTAGCGTCGTAGGGGTTCAGCGACACGGCGTGCACGCGTACAAGCATCGTGCCTGGCTGCGGCGCCGGCTGCGGGACGTCGCTGGCGAGGCGGTAGCCGCCCGATAGGTTGCTGACCATGGCTTTCATAGTGGTCGCAGATACTATGTTGGCTGTATAGGCTGGGAAGACTTGTCGAAAATGAATAGTGCTTGGCCTGGGATGTAGTAGTAGAAGTAGAACAATTAACGACTTTCCCTTGAGTTAACTAATGTCAGGTTCTAGCATCAGCCTCTAGGATAGGGAATCCGGCTGAATGGTCTAGGATAAGACATCTTCCATTTATTTGCTGAGAACTAGCTTTGGCTTCGTCGGGAGTTTGGTCCAGGTCGGCGGGTCAAGGCATCAGACCCCGGAACTCGGGGGGTGAGATGAGGCGCATTGAATTCCGTCGTCTGCGATTCTTCCGATGTCACCGTCAGTAGCTACGCAGATCGGCTTCTGCGATCGGAGCGCCGGAGAGCCGCGTCGATCCCTCTTATAGAATTCCTATCTTGATAGGAACAAGAAACAAAGTACTATTAATACGATGATAAAATACAAAGCAAGGTATTAAATAACCTAATAAAAGACACTTAAAGACATACTTACTTCTCCATTCATATGATCTCTAAAACCGAATCGCCCGTGTCTTAAAGATGGGCAATCAAAGTTACGAACTCAGGTATACCGGGGAGCCTATTGCTATCGTAGGCAGCAGCTGCCGTTTCCCAGGCGACGCTTTGTCCCCGTCCAAGCTCTGGGAGCTCCTTAAGAACCCTCAGGATGTAGTCTCAGAGATCCCGCCCAGCCGGTTTAACACCACAGGACTTTATCACTCGGACAGCCAGCACCATGGGGTAAGTGTAGGGAGGGTTAGGGCCACAAACCTGATGGACTGACAAGACCGCCAGAGCACTAACGTCCGCCACGCCTACCTCCTAGGCGAGGACCCACGGGTCTTCGACCGCGACTTCTTCGGCATCAGCCCTAAGGAGGCCGAGTCGATGGACCCGCAGCAGCGCATGCTGCTCGAGACGGTTTACGAGGGCATCGAGTCGGCCGGATACTCGATGCAGCAGCTCCGCGGGTCCGCTACGGCTGTCTTCGTCGGCGTCATGTTCCTCGACTACCAGTCGGTATCGGTGCGCGGCCTGGAAAGCCTGCCGCAGTACCACGCCACCGGTGTCGCTATGTCCATCCTAGCGAACCGCGTGTCGTACTTCTACGACTGGAAGGGCCCGTCGGTAGCCGTCGACACGGCCTGCTCGTCGAGCCTGGTGGCGCTACACCACGCAGTCCAGACTCTCAGGAGCGGCGAGGCCGACATGGCCGTCGCGGCGGGGTCGAACCTGATACTTGGGCCGGAGCCATTTGTTTCCGAGTCGAGTGTAAGTGATCGATATTCCTCTGCCAAGTCTCGTTTATACTGGATACTGCTGACTCTCGCTCAAACTCAACATGCTGTCTCCTAACGGGCGGTCCTACATGTGGGATAAGGACGCTGACGGGTATACCCGCGGGGAGGGATTCTCAGCCGTCATCCTGAAGACGCTGAAGCAAGCTATCGTAGATGGTGACCACATCGAGTGCATCATCCGCGAGACGGGTGTTAACCAAGACGGCCGGACCCCAGGTTCGTGGTCTGCATGTCATGATGTCAGTACACGATGCTAACCTCGTCGGTGTAGGTATTACCATGCCAAGCTCTACGGCACAGGCAGCGCTCATCAGAGCTACTTATGCCCGGGCTGGCCTCGACCTGAGGCGGGAGCGCGACCGGCCGCAGTACTTTGAAGCCCACGGTACAGGAACGCAGGCGGGTGACCGTAAGTGCATGCACGCCCCTGGATGCTGACGGAAGTAGACGCTGACACTAGTCCTTGCCGGTCCACAGCTAGAGAGGCCGAAGCCATCTCAAGCGTCTTCTTCCCCAAGGGATGCAAGGGCGACGGCGAGCTCATGGTCGGCTCCATTAAGACCATTATCGGCCACCTCGAGGGTAGCGCAGGGCTCGCCGGCGTCCTCAAGGCCTCGCTGGCCCTCCAGCACGGCCAGATCCCAGCGAACCTGCACTTCAAGACGCTGAACCCCAAGATTCGGCCGTTCTACACCCATCTCCGCGTCCTGACCGAGACGCAGCCCTGGCCGGCCCTGCCCGACGGGTGCCCCCGCCGCGTCAGCGTCAACAGCTTCGGCTTCGGCGGGACCAACGCGCACGCCATTCTCGAGAGCTGGCAAGGCTACAACGAAAAGGCCCACAGCGCCGGCAATAGCGGCGGCCTCTTCGTGCTATCCGCTAACTCGGCGCAGACGCTGGCCGCCAGGGCGGCGCACCTCCGCGGCTACCTGGAGGCACACCCCGAGGTGGACCTGGGCCGCCTGGCGCGCACCCTGTTCTTGCGCGCCGACTTCCCCTTCCGCGCGGCATTTTCCGCCACCAGCGCGCAGCAGCTCGCCACCAAGCTCGGGGCCGCCGTGCTCGGCAAGAGCCCGCGCGCCATAGCCTTCCCGGAGTCGCTGCCGCCCCGCATCCTGGGCGTGTTCACGGGCCAGGGCGCCCAGTGGGCTACCATGGGCGCGGGCCTGTACGAGTCCTCGGCCGTTTTCCGCGGCGCCTTCATGCGCATGCAGGAGAGCCTCGACAGCCTGCCGGATAAGCAGGACCGCCCTACCTGGTCCCTAGTGGGCGAGCTGAGCGCCCCTGCCGCGAAAACCCGCGTGGGCGAGGCCTCCATCTCGCAGCCGCTGTGTACGGCCCTGCAGGTGGCGCTGGTCGACGTGCTGCGCGCGGCCGGGGTGCAGTTCGCGGGCGTCGTCGGCCACTCGTCCGGCGAGATTGGCGCCGCCTACGCAGCCGGCTATCTCGACGCCTACGACGCCATCCGCATCGCCTACCTCCGCGGCCTGCACTCGAAGCTGGCCCAGGGGCCCGACGGCCGCCGTGGCAAGATGATGGCCTTGGGCATGTCGCTGGACCAGGCTAACGCCCTCTGCGCCGAGTTCGGCGGCGCGCTTAAGGTGGCCGCCAGCAACTCAACGCGCAGCTGCACCCTGGCGGGCGATGCTCCGGCCATCGACGCGGCCCAGGAAAAGCTCGAGGCAGCTGGCACGTTTACCCGCGTGCTGCAGGTTGACACGGCGTATCACTCCCACCACATACTGCCTGCCGCCCAGCCGTATCTGGACTCGCTTAAGAAGTGCCGCATCAAGATTCATAAGGGCCTGGGGGAGAGCTGCCCGTGGTATTCGAGCGTGTGGGGCTCTAACGGGCGCAGCCGCTCCTTCACCCACCCAGAAGAGGCAGCTGCCCTCAAAGGCCAATACTGGGTTGATAACCTAACCAACACGGTGCTCTTCAGCCAGGCCAACCAGCGCGTCATCAGCGAGGGTCACGTTTTTGACCTCGCGCTGGAAGTCGGGCCGCATCCGGCCCTCAAGGGTCCCGCCTCCGAGATCATTACTAATATGACGGGGGTTGATCTCCCGTACTCGGGCGTGCTTAAGCGCGGCCAAGCGGACGTGGAGGCCTTCGCCGACGCCCTGGGACTTTTGTGGAAGACCTTCCCCCTGCAGAGCGGTCGTCCGCTGGTTGGGTTTGAAGGTATGCAGCGGGCCTTTGCGACGAGTAAGAAGGGCAACCGGCGGCCGGCCATCCTAAAGGACCTGCCGTCGTACCCCTTCGACCACGAGACGGTGTACTGGAAGGAGTCGCGCGCGTCGGCCCTATTCCGCACGCAGAGCCAGCCGCGCCACCAGCTCCTTGGCCACGCCACCGCCTTCGGTAGCGGCAGGCGGCGCGAGGTGCACTGGCGGCAGGTGCTACGGCTCGCCGAGATCCCCTGGCTGCGCGGCCACAGGATCCAGGGCGAGTACCTGTTCCCCGCCACGGGGTACGTGACCATGGCGTATGAGGCGGCCGTCCGCCTCGTGCCGGCCGCGCAGCAGCTCCGGCTGGTGGAGCTGCACGACGTTGACATCTTCCGCGCCCTGAACCTCAAGCCCGACTCGTCCGGCACCGAGGTCCTGTTCACAGTGCGCGTCACGGACCAGTCGGACGACGCCATCACCGCTCGGTGGGCCTGTTACAGCGCGCCTGTCGACGTCAAACATGGAAACTGGCTTGGAGATGCACCGGCACAGGCTGATGCCCACGCCGAGGGCTTTGTGCGTCTTGTGCTCGGCGCGCCTACGCATGACGTCCTGCCGCAGAGGACGGAGCCGGCCCTGTCCCTGACCCCGATCGACATTGAGGAGCTCTACGAGACCCTGGCGGCCCTGGGCCACGGGTACACGGACGACTTCCAGGCGCCTGCGATGCTCCGGCGCCTGCACCACGCCGTCGTTTCCATGCCCTCAGGCTGGCACCAAGCCGAGCTGCTGACCCGCCCTGATATGAACCCGGCGGCCCTGGACACGGTCATCCACGGCCTCCTAGCCGGGTACTCTAACCCGGGCGACGGACGGCAGCGCTCGATCTACGTGCCCAGCCGCATCGACAGCGTCCGCATCAGCATGATGCCGCTGGCGCCCGCCACCGACTCGGCCGCCCCCGCGCTCGAGGCCGACACCTTCGTCACCCACGCCGACGCCAGCCTCATCAGCGGCGACCTGGACGTCTTCGACCCCGCGAGCGGTCAGACGCGCGTGCAGGTGCGCGGTGTGCACATGTCGGTGCTGCCGGGCTCGCGCAAGCCCGACCGCGAGCTGTACTCGCAAGAGATCTGGGAGCGCGACGCCCAGTTCGGCATCGAGCCCGGGCGGGAGGCGCGCGTGCCGGGCAACAGGCTCGAGGTCGGGAAGCTCGCCGCGCGCCTGGCGCTGTTCTACTGCCAGAGGCTGACCAGGCAGATCAAGCCCTTCGAGACGATGCTCATGAGCAAGAACCGCAAGAACCTGCTCAACTGGGTGCAGAAGGACCTCCTGCCCAAGGCGCAGGCGGAAGAGCACCACGAGGCGAAGAAGGAGTGGCTGGACGACGCCAGCGAGGACGTCCTGGACCGCGAGGTCGAGCGCCTCGGCGCCGCCAGCTCGGCCGACGTGACGCTGATGCGCGCCCTCGGGCGCAGCCTCGCGTCCATCACCCGCGGCCTCACGCCGGCCGTGAAGGTGGCCGAGCAAGACGACGCGCTCGGCCGTTTCTACGCCGACGGCGTCGGCTTCCGCGAGGCCATCAGCGACGCCGCCACCCTCGTGGCCCAGCTCAGCCACCGGTACCCGGCCATGAAGATGGTCGAGGTCGGCGCCTCGTTCGGCCTAGGCCTGCGGGACGCAGTGCTAGAGTCGGTTGGCAGGCGCCGCTGCGCGTCCTACACGGTCACCAACGCCGTTGAGCCCGCCGACCACGACGCGAAGCTCGTTTTCAAGCTGCTCGACATGGACAAGGATCTCGTCCGCCAGGGCTTCGCCGAGGGGGCGTACGACCTGGCTATCGCCGCGACCTCGTACTCGACTAATATTAGCCACGAGACGCTAGCTAACGCCCGGAAGCTCCTCCGTCCCGGGGGCTTCCTGGTCCTCGTGGCCATGACGGCCGACTGTCTCCCCGTCCGTCTGATCCAGTCCCTGCTCCCGGGCTCGTGGCTGGAGAGGGACGACGGGCAGCCGCAGATCGTCAGCGTTTCCGACTGTGACGCCCTGCTGAAGGAGTCCGGCTTCTCGGGCGTCGACGTGAGCTCCACCCCGTCCTTCTGCAGCGTCATGCTGTCACAGGCCGTCGACGACGCCGTCATGGCCCTGCGCGATCCGACCAGCTCGGTGCAGCAGCTGGGGGCGGAGGTTCTGCTCGTGCACGACCCGTCCCCCAGCGACGTCGTAACGAAACTGGCTTCCCAGGTAGGGCAGAAGCTGGCGCAGGTGGCAACCGTCAGGACTGTCTCCGGGCTCGAGGACATCCGCGTGCCGGCCGGCGGCATCGTCCTCAATCTCTGCGACCTCGACACCCCGGTCTTCCACAAGATAGACGAGCGCCGCTTCCAGGGCCTGCAGGAGGTGATGCGCCAGGCCAGCGTTCTTCTCTGGGTGACCGAGGGCGCTCGGACGGGCACGAAGCCCGAGAACACCATGGTCCTGGGCTGGGGGCGGTCGGCTCGCGTCGAGCGGACCACTTTAAAGCTGCAAGTCCTGGATCTCGAGCAGGAAGCGCACACGGTCGATCCTGACGTGGTCTTCAAGCTGCTCCTGCGTCTTGCCGACGGCCATGGAGAGAGCCAGGAGATGCTCTGGACCCTCGAGCCGGAGCTAGTGCTGAGGGATAACGCGTTCTACGTCCCCAGAGTGTGGCCCATTGATGACTTGAACGCGCTGGCCGACACGCGGTCAAAGGAGGTTACGGTCGAGGTGGCCGCGACGAGCCAGTTCATCATGCTGGACGAGCGCGGACAGCTGGCAATTGGACGATCGTACCAAGACGACGCGCAAGCCCAGAGTTGGGAGGTATTGGCATCATCTGTGCACAAGCTTCGCCTTCGGGACGAGCAGCATGCGAAACGGCTCTGCGTCCTTCGCAACTCCCTGTCTGGAGAGACAGTCCTGGTGCTGACGCGCCCTAAGGGCTCGACCGTCACGGACGCGGGTCTCGACGTCCTATGGTGTTTCGACAAGGACGGCCAAGTCGCCAACTACAGTCACCAGCTGCACCACCTCTTGACCGCCGCGCTCGCCGAAGCTACTCTGCAGGGCTTTGAGGGCCGTGTGTGGGTGCACGGCGCTCCGGCTTGGCTCGCCAAGGAGTTGGAGCTCGTTGCCTCGCGGCGGGGCGACATCCAGCTCTGCCAGACCACCAACGACGCCGAGAGGAGGGAAGGGCACACCAAGTTCTTGCACCCTTTCATCACGGAGCGCGAGCTTGCGCTGGCCAAGCCCACGGGCGCCTCGACGTTCATCTGCTTGGACGACACGCAGTACGGCAATGCACTGGTTGGTCTGGTTCGCAAGCATTGGCCAGCCATCAGGGTCGAGCGGCCCGACTTGTCCCCGGAAAGCCATGATGGTGTCGTTTCCAGGAGGCTCAGCCAGGCGGTGTTCGCTGATCTGGTCGAGAAGCAATTAGGCAGCAGTGCTCCTCCGTCTGCCTCTGCGGTCGACGGATGCATCATCGCCGTGCAGGACATAAGCAAGACCTCCCTGTCCTCGGTCCCCCCGGCAGCCGTCTTCGACCGGACGACGGCCTCGACCGTCACGGCCAAGCTCCTCCCGCCGAACCATGCGGGCCTCTTCTCCGCCGACAAGACATACCTCCTCCTCGGCCTCGCGGGCGACCTGGGCATCTCCATCGCGCACTGGCTCTTCGACAACGGCGCCCGCCACGTGGTACTGGCCTCGCGCAACCCCGTCGTGCCCCAGTTCGTTGTCGACCACGCGGCCGCCGTCAAGGGCGCCAACCTGCGCTTCATGGCTATCGACATCTGCAGCGCCGCGTCCCTCTCGGCCGCCTGGGCCGAGATCCACGCGTCCATGCCGCCCGTGGCCGGCGTCATGAACGGCGCCATGGTCATGCGCGACCGGCTGTTCGCGGACCAGCCGTGGGCTGACTTCTCGGCCGTGATGGGGCCCAAGGTGGCAGGCACGCAGAACCTCGTGGCGCTGCTGGACCGGGAGGCCAAGCCGGAGCAGCTCGAATTCGTCGTGTTCTTCTCGTCGGCAGTCGCCGTCGCGGGCAACGCCGGGCAGACGGCGTACGGCGCGTCCAACTGGTTCATGCAGGGGACGGCCAGCGAGCTGCGGCGGCGCGGAACGCCCGCCTGCGTGATGCACATCGGGCACGTGAGCGGGCTGGGCTATGTGCACCGGCACGAGAAGCGTAAGATGATCGAGGAGGCGCTGCACGTGCTGATGGCCGCCGTCAGCGAGACGGACCTACTCGACATGCTGGCCGAGGCCATCGTCGGCGGGCGGCCGCGCGGCGGGGGCCCCGCCGAGATCATTACGGGCATCCGCGGCGACATCCGCGCCTACTCGTGGCGCGAGCAGCCGCGCCTGTGGCACTACCTGCAGTCGGACGAGGATGGCGGCGAGGCTACAAACCAGGACGGCGGTAACGTGTCGCTGAAGGCGCAGCTCGCGGCCGCCGTGGGCGACCAGGAGGCGTGCCTCGAGCTCCTGCTCAAGGGCTTTGGGTCGGCCCTGTGCGCCATGCTGCACATGAAGCCCGAGGAGCTCGACAGCAACCTGCCCGTGGCCAGCTTGGGCGTCGACTCGCTCGTGGCCGTCAGGATCAGGGAGTGGTTTATGCACTCCGTCGGCATCGAGGTGTCGGTACTCAAGGTCATGTCGGACAACACCGCGCTGGTGGAGCTGTGCAAGGACGTCTTGGCCGTGTGGAGGAAGCAGGTTGAAGCCTAACAGGTTGGGGGACGGCATACTTTGACCGGAAAGATCCCGTATATTTCATTTGAAATCTGCTTTCTTTCGTTCCATCTCGTGGTTTTTTTTCTTCCGCAGTGTAATAGACACCAGACTTGTGCACCTTTCTCTCCGTCTCAAAGTAGGTAGGTGGTTTTGGCGAAAGAGAGGTGAGATCCCAGCGAAGTAAAGACTGATGTAGGGAAACCCCAGGACCAGGCAGGTGTATCCGGCCGGCCGGTCTAGATCCCTATAAACTCCATTTCAATTTCTGGGACCAAAGCTAGGGAGAAGGGCCCTGCAAAATGAGTTCAAGTGGTAAAGAGTCCACACGTCTCAGCTGCTTCATCGAATAGAAAAAAGTCACTCTTGGAGCGGAGGAATACTTGTAGTCTCAATGGTATTAGCGATCGGAGCCCTAGACGAGGACTGCCCGTCAATATTTTTGCCATGGGGGCGGCGCCACCTACGGACCTGATCTGCTTAAAGTCCGGTTAAAGATTCACCGCTGATCTGAAACCCGAAGGAAAGACAGATTGAGGCTGGTACCCGCGTCTCAACCCCGTCGGTGTCGGTGCCTATCGTAGGTAAATTAACGTCACGAACGTGTAAGGGCGGCAACGCGCCCGGAGAGCTGGGAAACACCATCTGATACCGCGGCTATTTCAAACAAGCTCAGCCTGTCGGCGCCTCTGGCAAATAAGCATCACACCTTCCGTATTCCAGTCGAAGCTGAAGGCACACGAGCATGAAATAGAGACATCAACTATTAACACTCGCCCCGCGAGCAATAGCCACTCGAGTTCAAGGACGGACACGATCCCTCTGCTAGCCCGTTCTTGGGCACATCCATAGAATTGTGCTGGGGGTGATGGCCTTGGCAGTATGGCGAATTGTCTTCCTCATTGGGAATCGTATCAAAGATGTACGAAGCCGAGCTTAGAGACGACGGGACTCTTCCATCGTTAGCTCGCTAATTGGATGATGCCTGGAGGAATCAGTCTTCTGCATGTGCGGTACAGCTGGCCTAAGGGTCTTGACACCCGAACCTTCCCAGAGAAGGGTACAGTCATCACCTACACACCGCTGCTGAACCGTCAGAGCCCGAGCTGGTGCATCTAGGTGGCCACAACGTCATTCTGTCCAGTTATTGGACACTGCTCAGGATATAGGAAGACAGCTTAAAGGTGCTGCAAGGCGAACGAGCAAGGCATCCTGCACACAGGAGTGAAAGCGGAGTTCAGGTAGCAGGGGTGGGGTCACTCAACAACGGGAACACCCTACGGGCGGGGCGGAAAAGATGCACTGTGGGTTAGTAGGGAGATTGCTTGGCGTCAAAGATTCGGCCCGGGCGGTAAGCATGTGCTCTTTCAATTCAACCTCGCCGCTGTTCTTCCACAATTATTTCGAGCTTCAATTAGGTAGAGCCAAACAAATGTACTGTGATCTATCCATATACCAAAGGCTTGAAGTTGTTTCCAACGATAGCAAATTGCAGGCGCCGTTCGTAACGCAGTGCAGCGTCCAGATGCTGCCGCTCGCGCATTATTCTACCTGGGCGGAGTGGTCGACAGCACGAGTCGTACGGAGGCATCGCCGTCGGCATGTTCCATCCAAGCCAAGTCCTTTGAGACCCTGCTAGACGTGCACCCCTTCGCTCGACATCGAAGAGCAGGTCCTCCAACAGTCGTTCTGCGTCATGGGCGCCAACACCATCTCGGCCATACCCTGGCACGTCTGCGCGTCGGAGGTGGGCCGGCAGACGCACCGCCAATCGGGTGGGCTGACCCAGTGTACGTCTTTGCTACAAACCCACTTCATCGGTGACTAGGCCAAAGTGGATGTGGTATTCGGTCAGCAAGCTTCCGTCGCATATCTCGTCCTTGGCATCCAACGATTCAGGAGAGAAGAGGATTGAGATGGGGCCGGGATGTGGTCTCCAGAGGCGCGTCAGTAGTAGTGGTCGACAATGTGCTTGCCACAGGGCGGACAGTTGATGCGGTGCTACAGTTATTGGATGAGGCTGGTATCAGTGCTAAGAATGTCAGCGTCACGGCCGTGGCCGAGTTCCCCGTTTATCGCGGTCGGGAACTGTTGCGCCAGCGTGGCTTTGGCAGAGTCAATGTTCAAAGTCTTCTTGTCTTCGGTAGCGCTTAGGGGATGCGCATCTATCTTGGCCAATTCTTCGTATATAAGGCTGCAGCAGAACTGTCAAGGCCTGAACTTTCCCTCAGGATCATCTGAGAGGAGAAAGAGAAGATGGAAGAGAGCACTACCACAACATTATCTACTATATTACCGACTACCCGATTGTTGCGGACCTCTGGAGTTGCCCCCATTACCTCTACTGCCATTCGTAAAAAGAAGAAGGAACGGAAAACCGAGTCAAGCAGGATGCTGGAGGGGAACAAAATTGGGAATAATGGTGCGAAAGGAAGATTGCGGAGTGGGGAGACGGTGGATTCAGAATCGGAAGGGACGAATGCAAGAGGATTGGATTTGTCTCCTCTACCTCCTTTTCGGGCAGGTCCATGCCGTCAGACACAGCACACACTGCCTCACGGCTCACTGGCTACAAATTTCAAGGTTCATCTTCTTTCAAAGGCTGCACTAGGATGATCGAGAGAGCCATTCATCGACATATTCCTCGATTTGTTTCATCACTAAATTGGCAATCTTTGCAATGTTCGCCCAGGTCTGGCAGCCAGGAAACCTTCGAAAGCGTACCGCCGAAACTACCCTTGTCGGTCATGACATTATTGCGATCTCCGAGGATTCCTAACCTTTGGCTATGTTTTTCAAGAGAGGCCTGGAAAGAGTATGGCAACACAAGTGGAAAGATCTGATTGCACACTGTCAACAGGCTATAGATACACTCAACCATAGTTACCCCCCTCCCCGAATAAAGGCAACAGATGAAACGCCACACGACCGCCCTACAATATGAGAAGAAAGGGATACCATATGGAGTTTATTATCTGGGCATGTGGGTAGAACAGGGAGAGGCCAACAACGTCCCTATCCTTTGATCTGAAACCCGCTTGCTCACGAATATTCGATATCAGGCCGTACTCCACTCCTTTCGACGTATCGCCCCTTTAATTCATGCAGTCAATCTTTTTTCTGAAAGGGTAGACCCTGAAGCATTTCGAGCATACCAAACGGCTTACAAGGAAATTTTGAGCCTCACTTCCTTGAACGCATATCATTATTCTGGCAAATCGGCTTTCTTAGCGCATGCCATGTCGCGGAACCTGACAGTAGAGCCCCACAAGGATAGAGGAGACTTGAAGAAGGATGGGTGGCTATGTGCTGTTTTGGGGAATTCTCTGGTAGTGAATTCGTGGTGCCTGCCCTGCGTATGCGCTTCGATTTCAAGCCAGGAGATATTCTATTCTTAAGATCAGCTGTTTTGGAGCATTATGTCACAGCTATAGAAGGGTTCCGGAGCTCTATGGTTTTCTTCACCAAAAAGCAGTTGCACGGACGGGACATTGACAGGAGAATATCGCAGTATTGATCATCCTTCTCTCTTTCAAGATTCAATTTCAATTCGCATTGAATATCAAGGCCTTTTTCTGACTATACCTTGCGCAACATCGGCACGTCAATGCGTTGGCAGGTTCACTTTTAGACCTATTTGCTATCCCGAGCTTCGAAGTCATATACAGCGATACATGAAATGTCAAAAGACATTGTCTTCCACGTTGCCATCGTTTAGGTTGATCCCTCAATACGTGGTGAATTTCAACTCTGCACTTGCTCGCTCACGGGATCTCTCTTCTAACGCCTCTCTCAGTTGTCCGTGTAGTTTGTGCACTTTCCTAAGAAATGTCATTCCCACGTTACGCATATCTTTGAAGAAAGCCAGCTCTTCCAATATATTCCCATTTTGCCGGGTAAGCTGTTCCACCTGTTCGGTCAAAGTCAGAGGTGGATCTTTCTTGGCTATTTGAAGTTGGTGTGGCAGTTCCGCAAAGGTCGATGTGACCCCACCATGTTTCGCAATCAGGTGATCTATAGCAGTGACGTCGCCTGCTCTGCCGGAAACTGGACGCGGGCGAAACGCCGGATGTATAGACGATTGCTGTTGCTCCGTCGGATCATTGGCAAAAGCGACACGGCGATTCAAAGCAGTGTTGTCTGTCTTGGCCTTCGGCTTCATCGTGCCTGTAGTATCTGGTGGTCGACGTTTTGCCCTAAGGGCCGAACGGAGTCCAGTGGCATCTTGTCGAGGTGATGGGCTTATTGTAGCGTGATCATCGAAGATATCTGCGGTGAATATATAGCTGGTATTTGGAGACTGCTCGGCAACAGTACCGTAGTGCCGACTTGAAAGTGTCTCCATAGTTGTGGAGGAGAATTCCTGCCTGACATGAAATACAACATTGGGTCTTACAAAACTACCATTGGTGTGGACGCGATATTGGATGCGTGAGAAGGCCATCTCTGGCTGTTGAGGCAGGCGAAGTATGGAAGACGAAGAATTGAAATGGAAAGTCTCTACCGCCTCGGTTCACTACCATCTCAGACTTCGACACTCTATGGAACTGCTGGATCCATTATGCACAAACGAATCACCTAGATCGGTGAAATTAAGTCTTTGCAACTGCCTCGGAAACTCGAACGTGAAGCCACATCGCGGATCGAGCCGAAGGATATTCCGGCCTCAATCCTCACATCTCGGCTACCTCAGCCACTCAAAAAGCGTGGCCTCGAGACACCAACATACTCCGAATCTTCTTCGAAGAAAGCAAAACCGACTGACCTCTTCGTTCCCTCGAAGACTAGATCAGAGAGCGTAGAGCACCGCACTGGTAGTCGACCTAAGACTGTGTATCACGAGTGGATGGCTCTAGATCAAGCCGGGCCAGCTGTTATTGGATGCGACAATACCAGGGCGGGAATTCTGGTTGCCATCAAACGGGTCAAAAGAAACAGACAAGATAATGCACGGTGTATGCCACCATTCACGAGTGATCATGTGGTCAATGTCAAAGCAATGTACTGGGAGGACCATGAAATTACAATCGTCTACAAACAAATGGACGTGTCTCTCCGACAGATGACTGGGACGTTGAGCGGGCAGCTGAAAGCCTTCGAGATTGCGGCGATCTGTAAAGAGGTGACCGGGAATGACCTATGATTGAAGCTATCTGCGTACTGACAGGAAGGAATAGATACTGGACGGCCTTTGTTTCGTTCACGAAAAAGTCTCTTTACTGTGGCAACCTCGACTGCGGTACGGTCCTTCTCAATCGTGATGGCATGGTCAAAATTGGTATGCTCACCCAATTGGATGGATGGGTGGCTAAAACACTGCAGCAAACATCGCGGAGTCGTTTCTGATCACAATGGAGAAAGCGCACGAGGATGCGAAGTGCTTAGGAGCTCTTATGATGGAGTTGATGGAGCCAACCACAAGTATCTTGGAACATGGCTCAATAGTGCTCAAAGACGAGCGGAAATGGAAAGATAGCAAGGATGTCTTGGCCGCGACACATCGACAGTCCGTGAGAGAGTTGAGGAAGGCAAGCTGCCGGCTAATCACAATGCAGACCTCGCTGAACTCGTAAATAGCACGATTTTCTACCTCGAGAGTCGCTTGGAATGTGCCTGAAGCCCCATGCCTTCTGCGCATTTGTGACGACCATGACTGACTGGGAGTTATTCCCTCCGCCCCGAGGAAGTGCCTGGGGGTAAAGAGGGTCCAACTTATCTAAGGGGCATCGGGAAATGCAGGACCTTATGGACAGTGATGGTATCTCACTTACACAATATAGAATGGTTAACAGGTATACAAGTTAGTATCGTAGATGGCTGTATATAATATGTATTTTTTATCTCCGATGACATGCTCGTCAAAATGCGAACATCAATTCTATTGATATTGAAATACTCATTAGCAGCAAGAAGCTCTCGGAAGAAGACAGCAACCTGAGGAAAGAGACCTTGGTTGAGAATAGCACGCTTGGATGACACATATTCTGTTGAAATGTATGATGTCAATGAGTCATCTGCACGTGATTTGGGTGTAGTGCAATAGTATTATGATAACTAATGGATGGATGTAGCTATGTAGAATGGAATAACCATCACGAGAAATCTCTATTA